>Ga0302275_10000428_pt1 | contig 47341 bp, 38 predicted proteins | sample III_Bog_N2_2_FD_200229 | JGI IMG/M metagenome (GOLD analysis project Ga0302275, IMG submission 200229) | Peat permafrost microbial communities from Stordalen Mire near Abisko, Sweden - III_Bog_N2_2 | ecosystem: Environmental > Terrestrial > Soil > Wetlands > Peat | place: Sweden: Abisko... | reverse complement strand
CAGACGCCGTACGGCGGCCAGCTTGAACTCCTTGGTGAACTTCCTGCGTGACAATCCCATGACTCAATTCTCCATTCGTTGGATTTTGAGTCTTAACCGGTTGTCTCAAAAATGGGGGCAAGTCCAACAAGGGCACAAGGGCTAATCGACAAGGAGACTGAGGATAGCCTCAAGAGTATTTTCGAAACCCTGAACACCTGTGACTTCTACGTCGCATCGTTTTCTAGTGCAAACGACGGTGATTCACTAAATCTTTGGCGGGCCTATGCCGCGTCTATTCCTGGGTATAGTCTTGGATTTTCTCCAGGGAAGTTGAGGGAGGCCATTCGCCCGCGATCGGACGGAACCTATTCGGGCATGAGTTGGCTATCAGAGGTCTTCTATGTTTCTAAGGAACAAGATTCGGAACCAAGAATGATAAGTTCTTATCGCCCGGTTCCAACGATTGCCGTCCTGATTAGTCACTTGAGATCGAACAGCTATAAGAGCGATGCCAGATTTGGCGTGAATTTGGAAGACACAGTCGCATCGATCCAGAACAATCTTGAAGCGGCGAAGACATCTGGTTTGCTTCTTATGTTGATTCTTCCCGCCTTGAAGGACGCTGGCTTCTCAGATGAAATTGAGTCGAGGATCATTCAGGTGAGACCGGATGGAGCACCATCGAACGTGTCTAATCCAGTACGGTTTCACCACGGCTCTTGGTCAATCGTGCCACATGTGGAGATTCCTATAAGCCTTGGAAAAGAACAGCCGCCGGCAATTGAGAAGATAGTAGTTGGACCTTGCCCGCATCCTGGCGAGGCGGTAGAGGCTGTACATATGTTGCTCGGCAGCAAAGGCATTGCAGATGTCGAGGTCGTCCCCTCCAAAATCCCCTACCGCAACTGGTAACTCGCAATTGGGGTAAACTAACCTCTGGCAGGAGGACCGGGCGGTCGCTGCCGGCGGCTTCGCGCTTGCGCCTAGTCCGCCGGGGGAGGAAAGTCCGAACTCCGCAGGGCAGTGTGCCGGATAACGTCCGGGACGTGGGCCTCAAAACCCATGGACGGCCAGTGCCACAGAAAAGATACCGCCTCGGCTACCCCTTCCCGCATCTTCGGATGCGGTCGGAGGGCCTCCCTGGAAACGCAATACCCGTGTTGGCCCGGCTTGCCGGGTACGACCGCCGTTGCGGAAACTCCAGCGCTTAGGTAAGGGTGAAATGGTGCGGTAAGAGCGCACCGCTCCGGCGGTAACGCCGGGGGCAGGGTAAACCCCACACGGAGCAAGACCAAATAGGGAGGGATGTGCGAGTCCGGAGCAAGACTCGCCCTCGGTGCCGGCCCGGCGCCGCAAGTCTGTTCCTTGCATGGATCAGAGCCTTTAAGGACTGCTCCATGCAATGGCGAAACCTCCGGGTAGGTCGCTGATGAGTGTCCGCGGCAACGCGGCGCCTAGAGGAATGACCGCACACGACAGAATTCGGCTTACAGGTCCTTTTGCCGAATTCACTGACAGCCCCGGCCGGGAACCGATCCCCGCCGGGGCTGACCATTTTCCTTCTGTGCCGTGTTCTTTTCGGCTTTTCCACAGTCAACCGCCGAAAACCCGGGCTGTGAACCAAGTCAGGCACCCGTTATCCACGTATTTTTTTGTTGCAACGGTAGTAACAGCCTGATTATCCACGCATACTCTTGGCATAATCGCAGCAAGAGCGGTTCCTCAGTAACTGTTCCAAGAGCCGGGTCCTGGGCTTGACGCAGGAATTCAAAGCCAGAGATTCGGTTCAGAACACGAGTTCAAGCCCTCGGACCATGGAAGACCGTACAGGAAAGCGCGGGGGTGGGAGCACTCAAGAGTGGCCAGCTACAGCCGTCAGGATGTGTTGCGAATCTTCGAGATCAGTTCCCACCAGTTGCAGGGGTGGGAGCGAGCCGGACTCATTCCCGAACAGCAAAATTACACCTTTCAGGACCTTGGTCAGTTGCGGACGCTGCGCGCCTTGCGCGAAGAAGATGTGCCCGCCGCTTCCATTCGGCATTCGATCATGGCCATGAAGGCTGTAGCGGGAATGGCCAACCCTCTTCTGGAGGCGTGCCTGGTGCGTACCGGGACGCGGCTTGTCTTCCGCCATTGCGGCGCGATCGTGGATCCCATTCGCCGCCAGTTGCTCTTCGACTTCGAACGCCTGGACAAGATGGAGCGCAACGGCCACGCGGGCCACATGGAGAAGCCTTCGAGCGGATTCGAGCCGTGTCCTATCCGCCGTCCAGCCGCAACCAGCCCACGTGGCGTGCACGACCGCTTTCTGGCCGCCGTGCAGGCTGAGGAGGTGGGCGAGAAGCAGCGAGCCATGGGCCTCTATGAGGAAATCCTGGAGATCGATCCGGGTTACGCCGCGGCCTATATCAATCTCGGAACGATCAACTTCCACCTGCGCCAGTTTAGCCGCGCCGAGGAGCTTTACCGTCGCGCAACCGTGGTCGATCCCAACTACGTGCTCGCGTTCTTCGATCTGGGCAACGTGCTGGACGAGTTGCAACGACCCGATGAATCCATTGCAGCCTACCGTCAGGCGGTTTCTCTGTCGCCGCGGTATGCCGATGCGCACTACAACCTGGCCCTCGCCTACGAGCGCAAGATCGAGCGCAGAAAGGCTCTCCGCCACTGGCACGCCTATATCCGGCTGGACAACTCAGGCCCCTGGGCCGACCATGCTCGCGGCCAGATTCGCAAACTTCTGAGCCACGAGAAGCTCTCCATCGCCGGTCGCGCAACTGGATTTATTCCACCAGGTAGAGGGATGGCGGCGCTGATGCTGGTTCCTGGGATGGACTTGAGTGCGCCTCGGCAGAGCGCCTAATCGATTCGATTAGAAAGCGGCACTCGAATTCTCCATATAAACATTCGCTGGAGACAACTCTCCGTTCCCCATTCCAATCTAAGGAAATTAAGGAGAAACTATGTCCCGAGGTAAGATCCTTGCATTTTCGGTTCTGGCGATTGCACTGCTAAGCTGCGCATCTCTAGGCCCAGCCCAGGTTGCCGTCAGCGTTGGAGTGGCCCCAATGTGCCCCTATGGGTACTTCGACTATGAGCCCTATGACTGCGCTCCGTACGGCTACTATGGTCCCGACTGGTTTGTCGGTGGGGTGTTTCTTGGAGCCGGCCCCTGGTTCCACGGCCGGCACGGCTTCTACGGCCACGTCGACAACCGCTTTGATCCGCATCACGGTTACGCTGGGCCGCTGCCAGGGCGCGGGGAAGAACGGTTCAACCACTTCCATGGGAATGAGGCCCGCGATGGGCAAGGCCACACAGGCGACGCCGGCCATGAAGCGGGCAAAGAGCGTGCCCTCCCGGGATACCGGGGCGGTAGCGGTGCGCGGAGACACTAAATCCAGATTCAAAATCTCAAAACACAACGAGATAAGGCGCCATGAGCGCCTTATCTCATTTGTGCCGAGGATTGCAGATTAATTCGCGGAAACGTGCACAATCGATTCATGGCCGCCAAAACTTCCGAAATCACTCCGTTTGCAACCCCGCAGTTCAACCTGCCCGTGACCACCCAACTACCCACCACTCCCCCGTTTTCATTCCATGTACCTGGAAACAATAACGTTACATTGATTCTGGCCCAAAACAGCTGTCGAAACAAACAAGTTACATTCCAGAGGCCGTCCAAAATCCCCCGTTTTGCACCGAAAATGAAGAAGCATTCGGCACACCCGCAGCCCGTTTTGATAAACTCCGAAGCCGGAGGCATTTCCCTTTTTGGCCCAAATTTCCCGTCCGCCCCTTACCCAGCTCTCTGAAGAGGAGAGCCTGCTTTACACGACTGTGCGGCAGTTTGCCGAAGAGAAAATAACACCCCACGTTCAGCAGATGGATTCCGACCAGCAGTTCGCCGGCGGGTTGGTCAAGGAGTTTTTCGACCTGGGCATCATGGGGATCGAGATTCCCGAAGAGTTTGGCGGAGCTGGAGGCACATTCTTTGACGCCGTGCTGGCCATCGAGGCCATCTCCACTGTGGACCCGGCTGTGGCCGTGCTGGTGGATGTACACAACACGCTGGTCATCAATGCGCTGCGCCGCTGGGCGAGTCCTGCGCAACAGAAGCACTGGCTGCCTAAGCTGGCTGCAGACACAGTCGGCGCTTATGCATTGAGCGAGGCGGGCTCCGGCTCGGATGCGTTTGCTCTGCAGACGCGCGCCGAGGCCATTGCGGGTGGCTTCCGGCTGAATGGGCGGAAGCTGTGGATCTCGAATGCGCGCGAGGCTGGGCTGTTTATTGTCTTTGCCACGCTTGATCCAAGCGCCGGCTATCGCGGCATTACGGCATTCCTGGTCGAGAAGGGGACGCCAGGCTTCACCGTCGGCCGCAAGGAAGACAAGCTGGGCATTCGCGCCAGCAGCACCTGCGAACTGATCTTCGATGAATGCGAAGTGCCGCAAGAGTGCCTGCTGGGCGAGTCAGGCAAAGGCTACAAAATCGCCATTGAGACTCTCAACGAGGGCCGCATCGGGATTGGCGCGCAGATGCTGGGCCTGGCCGAGGGCGCGTGGGGGCACGCGGTTCGGTACGCCAAGGAGCGCCGTCAATTCGGCAAGCCGATTGCCGATTTTCAGGCAGTGCAATTCACCCTTGCCCAGATGGCCACGGAGATTGAGGCGGTCAAGCTGATGGTCTACAACGCCGCCCGGCTGAAGGACGCCGGCCAGCCCTATATGCAGGAAGCGGCCATGACCAAGCTGTTCGCGTCGCAGGTGGCGGAGCGCGTGGCCAGCGAGTGCGTCGAAGTCTTCGGCGGCAACGGCTTTGTGCGCGATTATCCGGCGGAAAAGTATTACCGCGACGCCAAGGTGGGCAAGATCTACGAAGGCACGTCGAACTTGCAGCTTGCCACCATAGCCAAGTCGGTTCTCGGCAGCCGCTAGTTCCTTTTGACCGGCGAGAGCTTGCTGGCGACCGCTTCAGCCACCAGCCGGATATGCGCCGGACGCGTCCGGCAGCAGCCACCGACAATTTGCGCCCCCGCTGCAAACCACTCCGCTGCCCGCGCTCCAAAACTTGCTGGATCGCCGGTTCCGGTCCAATACCGGGCGGCAGCATCCCAGCCTTCGCCGGAGTTGGGATAGACGACGACTGGCTTGTCGGTGGCTCTGCGCAATTCGACGATCAATGACGGGATCAGAGCTGGCTGCGTGCAGTTCACGCCGATGGCAACCGTTTGTGGGAAGCGTGCAACCGCCGCAGCGCAGTCCGCGAGCAACTCGCCGTGAGCCACATGCTCGCCGTCCTTGCAGGTAAAGGAAAACCAGGCCGCCAGTTTTGGCCATGGGGCAAGCGCCTCGCAGATGGCCTCAGCCTCTTCGAGTGAGGGCAGTGTTTCAAAAGCCAGCAGGTCTGGCGCGTTTGCTCCGGCTTCGGCCAGCACACGAATCCTCTCGCGGTGGAACTCGACCAGCGCTTCAAAGCTGCAGCCATAGTTGCCGTGATACTCGGCTCCATTGTGCAGCGCGGCGCCATACGGCCCGAGCGACGCGGCAACTACGATTCGGTGACCGGGGAATTCCGCAGCTGTAGTCCGAGCCAACTCCACTGCCCGCAACAGCGCCGCGTCGGCCCGTTCCGGCGTCAGGCCAAACTCCGCATAGCCAATGCGCGAGACCTGGTAGCTAGCGGTCTCAACACACTGCGCGCCAGCCTCAATGTACGCACGATGGACGGCGATCACCTTCTCCGGCGCATCTTCCAGCACGTGCGCCGACCACAGAGGCCCATCGATATTTGCGCCCTGGTATTCGAGTTCCGAGGCCATACCGCCGTCGAGCACATGGATGCCGTTCAAGATCGCGCCTTGCTCTATTGCTGAAGGTGTCATCGGGATGTTCTGTCCAATTGATGGCTGGTAGCTGATAGCTGAAAGCTGCTTCTCAAAGCTTCTGCGTCCTCTGCACCGCCCGTACCCCGGCGACGCGACGAATGCCAAGTACCATGCGGTTCAAATGGTGAAGGTCTTCCGCTTCCACCACAAAATCGATTACGGCCTCGCCATCCTCCTGGCGGATATCCACGCCTCGGATGTTGGTGTTGTCGTCGGAGATGACGGCCGTCAGCTCCTTCAACATGCCGGTGCGGTCATCGCAGAAGATGGTGATCTTGACCGGGTAGCGTTGCGGACGGCCTGCCGACTGGTCGCCGACGCGGGACCACTCGACAGCAATGCGGCGGTCGCTCTCGTAGAGCAGGTTCTGCACATTGGGACAACTGCGCGCATGAACAGCTACACCCTTGCCGCGGGTAACGTAGCCAATGATTTCTTCGCCGCGTATGGGGTTGCAACAGCGCGCTCGATACACAAGCAGGTCGTTCTGACCCTCCACCTGCAACGAGTCGGAGCCAGTGAGGTGCAGCTTGCGCACCGCGTCGGACATGGCCGCTTCGCTACCCGCACCAGGCTTGGTTTCGGGCGTGGCCTCGGCCTCGCTTAGAGTGCCGATACTCGGCACCAGCTTGGTGAGCACCTGGTGTGCGGTGTGCTTGCCCTGACCCAAAGTGGCGAGCAGATCGGCGGCAGTAGCGACGCCGTATTCATTGGCAATGCGGCTCAGATCCTGGTCGTCGATCTGGCTCATCGGAACCTTGAATTTGCGCGCTTCGCGCTCCAGCAATTTGCGGCCGATCTCAACGGCGCGGCGGCGTTGGTCCTCGTTCAGCCAGTGCTTGATCTTGTTGCGGGCGCGGGGACTCTTGACAAACGTGAGCCAGTCGCGGCTCGGCTTGTGGTCCTTCTGCGTGACGATTTCGACGATGTCGCCGGTGCGCAGCTTGGAACGTAGCGGCACCATGCGGCTGTTCACCTTGGCGCCCACGCAAGTGTGGCCGACCTCCGTGTGGATGGTGTACGCAAAGTCGACCGGCGTGCCGTCAGCCGGCACGACCACAACCTTCCCCTTGGGCGTGAAGGTGTAGACCTCGTCGGGGTAGAGGTCCATCTTCAAGCTGGAGAGGAACTCGTTGGGGTCGGTCATCTCCTTCTGCCACTCGACCAGTTGCCGAATCCAGTTCAGCCGCTCTTCGTCGCGCGCCGTAACCATTTTCCCGCCCGACTTGTACTTCCAGTGGGCCGCGATGCCTTCTTCGGCAATCCGGTGCATCTCCTCGGTTCGAATCTGCACCTCGAACTGATGACCGCTGGCTCCCATCACCGTGGTGTGCAGGGACTGGTAGCGGTTGGCGCGAGGGATGGCAATGAAGTCCTTGATACGCCCCGGCACAGGCCTCCACAGCGTGTGGATCAGCCCGAAAACTGCATAGCAGGCGGCCACGTCCTGGGTGATGACGCGGATCGCAAGCAGATCGTATACCTGGTCGAAGGAGACCTTGGAGCGCTCGATCTTCTGAAAAATAGAGTAGAGGCGCTTGATGCGCCACTCGACGCGTGCCTCGATGCCGTTTTCGCGTAACTGCTCGACGAGCGTATCTTCAACGCCGCGCAGAAACTGCTCGCCCTCACTGCGGCGGGCTTCGACGGCTGCAGCAACCTTCTCGTAGCTCACCGGATCGGTGTACCGGAAGGCCAGGTCTTCAAGCTCGCCGCGCACTTTGCCCATGCCCAGCCGGTGGGCCAGGGGCGCGTAGATATCCTGAGTCTCGCGGGCAATGGCTTCCTGGCGATCGGGCTTCAGATGTTCGAGAGTCCGCATGTTGTGCAGGCGGTCGGCCAGTTTGATCAGGACAACGCGCACGTCCGACACCATGGCCAGAAGCATCTTGCGGACGTTTTCGGCCTGGCGGTCTTCGCGGTTGGCAAACTGGATTTTGTCGATCTTGGTCACGCCTTCAACGATGTGAGCCACCTGATCGCCGAACTTGGCGGCAATCTCCTCGTTGGTGGCAGGCGTGTCTTCGACTGAGTCATGCAGCAGGCCCGCTGCGATGGCGGTCGCGTCCATCTTCATTTCCGCCAGAACCTCGGCAACCTCAAGCGGATGGATGATGTAGGGTTCGCCGGAGGCTCGCATCTGGCCCGCGTGGTGTTGGACGCAGAACTCCCATGCCTTGCGGATGAGGGATACGTCTTCACTGGGCCGGTTGGCCTGCACGTGGCGAAGGAGCGACTCAAAGCGGTGGTCGATGGTTGCCGGGGGAATTGTCTGGGGGGCGCTATCGAGGGTGAGTGGTTCCGAGTTGCGGGCGGAAGTCTGCGCTTCCCCTTGAGGAGACAGGGGTTCGCCAGGAACATCTGCCGGTATGGCCTGCCGGGCACTCGCCATGCTTCATTATAGGCCGCGGGCGTTCAGCGCGCACGCTGGCCGAGGAGCGCTCGGAGGGGCCCGGACAACTGCCCAGGAGAAATAGTTCTCGAACCCGGCGCAGTGCGATTCCGATAGCTCTGTCGAAATTGTAAGTGGAAGCTTCAGGCGGAGCTTTCATTCCGGCCGTCGAATCATAAGTTTTCGATAGAATTTATCGACGGTTTATAAGTTGCGGATGTTACTTTTTAGATATAAAGTAAAGTCCAGGTTGGAAAGGTAAGTTTTTGGCCGAAGATATGGATGCACAATATTTAGTTAAGTCAATAGATCGCAGTGTCCAGGAATATACGCCTTATGCAATGAAATCATAGGCTTTCCTATATAGGTACGTCGGTGTTGACCGGCCGCTTGCAGTGTGCTGGCCGTCACATCCGGTCCACACTGGAAAAGGAGTAAAGTTCCCTTCGGACTAGAGGTCCAGAACCGAGGAACTTATGCTGAAACGCCTCTTAGTTACAGCCACGATCGCGACACTGGCGGTGGGCATTAGCTATGCAGATCAATCCAATGCGAAAGTAACCATTCCTGTCAACAAAACTGCGGTGACCAATGGCAAGCAGATGTACGGCAACTATTGCGCGCCATGTCACGGTGTGGACGGCAGGGGCCAGGGCCCCGTCGCATCCGCACTGAAGACGCCGCCCGTTGACCTGAGTGTGCTTAGCAGGAACAATCATGGAAAATTCCCCGATGCGCACATCGTTACCGTGCTGCAGAATGGCGCAGAGATTACCGCGCACGGCTCGGCCGAGATGCCCGTATGGGGACCGATCCTTGGTAAGATGAACCAGTCGAACCCCCAGGACAGAATGCTCAGGATCAGCAATTTGAGCCGCTACCTGGAAACCATGCAGGCGAAGTAGGGGCCGGCGGCTCATTTGCTCCCGGCTACAGCGGTTCTCCAATTGACCTGGCACAAACCCGTGACTCCAGAGTGGCTTTTTCCTTGGAATGAGCCCCCTTGCACAGAGTTGAAGGGCAGATGAATTGGAGAATCGCTTAAAGGGAGTGTATGACCAAGCCGCGCAGCCCCAGACCTGATTCCAACCGGGAGGCGCCTAAAGCTCGCAAGGCAGTGGCGCCTTTTGGACTAACTCACGAGAAACTTCCCCAGGCCCACCAAGCGGAAGGCCGCGAACCCAAGCGAATCGTGTACCCCAAAAGGGCCGGCCCCAAAAGCACCGTCCCCAAACGTGCTGACCGCACTAACTTGGAGCGAACTCGGACAGGTTCGAAAAGCCCTGCCCGCAGCCCTGGAGCGATGGTCAATCGCCGCGCCGCAGATCGGCTGCGTGACGGCTATCTTTGGGTTTACGCCTCCGACATTGAGTCAATTGAAATTCCCGGACCCGATGCGGCCAACCCGCCCGCACTGCTGCCGGTTGCAGACTCTCGCGGACTCCTGCTGGGGACTGCACTTTACAGCCCTTCCTCGCAGATTGCCTTGCGCATGGTTTCGCGAGAAGCAATCGATGAGGCTGGCTGGCTGAGTCTGATGGCTTCGCGGCTGCGGCAAGCCATTCTTCGCCGGAAACACCTGCTCAGCGACCAGACCAACGCCTGCCGGCTCTGTTTCAGTGAGGCGGACGAGCTCCCTGGGCTGATCGCGGACAAGTACGGCAACTTGGTGATTCTTCAGTTCCTGGCCAAGGGACTGGATTCGGCCGCGGTGCGGGAGACATGTGTGCGGGTGCTGCGTGAAGAGTTGGCTCCGGCTGCCATTCTGGAGCGGCCTGATCCCCGCATGCGCGAGTTGGAAGGCCTGACTGCGCCCAATCTGGAACCTCTTTTTATCGCGGATGCCGCGGCTCACGCCACCAGCACGGACTTCAGCATGAATGGGCTCCTGTTCCATTACGATGCCAATTCCGGACAAAAAACAGGTGCATTCCTCGACCAGCGCGACAACTACGCTGCTGCACAAAAGTGGGCGCAGACGCTTGGGACCACCGGGCGGGCGTTGGACGTGTGTTGCTATCAAGGAGGCTTTGCGCTGCATTTGGCACAGATTTGCGGGAAGGTGACGGGGATCGACGCATCGCGCTCCTCGCTGGAAGTCGCAGAGCGGAACTTCGCGGCCAATTGCGACCGGATGAAAGCGGAAGTGGACTGGGTGGCTGGCGACGCGTTTCAGATTCTTCGCGACTGGTCGGACGCAGGTGAGAAATTCGACACCATCGTTCTTGATCCACCTGCTTTTGCAAAAACGCAGCGGGCTGTCGAGGGTGCTCTTCGCGGCTACAAAGAGTTGAACTTGCGCGCGCTCAAGATGCTGCGACCTGGAGGGCTGCTGGTGACCTGCTCATGCTCGCACCACGTGGGCTGGGCTGAACTTGAAGCTGCCGTGGCCTCAGCGGCCGTGGATGTCGGGCGGCGCGTGCGCCTCATAGAGCGTCGAGGCGCCGCTCTCGATCATCCGGTGGTGCTGAACTTGCCTGAAACCGAATACTTGAAATGCCTGGTGCTGGAAGTGGAGTAATCAGGCCCGGGCAGTCCTCTGAAATCCACTCGTGTGCGGCAAAAGCCTGGTCAGCCACTGACGCCAACCCGGCTGTTCCGCGACTGAAACAGGCTGGCTGGCTGGAGTGGGGTCGGTCCGCAACTGCGCCAGGGTGTCCTTCACCAGAGCCCGCAGGGACTCCGCCTCAAAGGTGCAGGAACGCAGGTAGGCCGAAACGGTAAGTCCGGCCTCGGCGGCGCGTCTTCGCAATTGCGCGCACTCTGCCTTGCTGAGCCGGATGGTAATGCTCGCGCACCTCAGATTTCGATCGTGCGCTGTCGAGACGCTCGGCGCGACCTTAGGGTTCGCGATCGAAGCAGGCGCTGCCTGAGGAGCGGCCATGGGTGCGTCGAGGCCTGCATCGTCCGGAATCGTTTCGCAGAATCGCAGAACGTCCGGATCGAGAGGCTGAGTGAAGGCCGGTCCGCTGGGTTCGGGTGCCTTGTAGCGAGAGTGGGCACGCAGGGCGCGCTCGTAGCTGAGGGTTGCCACATCGTCGGCGAGGTCGTCGTCGTTCCAGGCGGGCTTCTGTGCAGGTGCGGCGAACGCGGCTATCAACCCCGCGAACGAGGCCGAGCCGGAGGAGGGTGGGGCTGTGGCTGTCTGCTGCATGGATTGGAGCATAACGCTCAAACCGCCGCAGGCTTGAGGTGTTTTCGTTGTGGAACGCCGATGCGATTCCAAATCAGGAAGGTTTGCGCTTCATTCCCAAAATGGGATTCACCGAATCCTGAATGCCGTCTAACCGTCACGCGAAGGTGGATACAATTGGCGGGCAGTCGGCGGCGACGCCCATTTTTTCGGGGTCTGGCATTACCCTGCCGGGGAGACGCAAGAGCTGGGTGACTGCTTCGGCTGAGAGGGGCCGGGCGAAGAGGTAACCCTGGCCGAAACGGCAGCCCAGTTGCCGCAACAGGCGATACTGTTCGCAGGTCTCGATCCCTTCTGCGACCACATCCATGCCCAGCACGCGGGCCAATTCGATGATGGTTCGAACAATCTGGAGCGGCTGATCCCCTTCCGTCATTCGTCCCACAAAGGAGCGGTCGATTTTCAGGACATCGAACGGGAAGGTGTGCAGGTGATTCAACGAGCTGTAGCCGGTGCCAAAGTCGTCCATGAGGAGAGAAACACCGAGCCTGCGAAGGCTTCCAAGCACCTCCAGGGCAATTTGCATATTGGGAATCAGGCTGGACTCTGTCATTTCCAGACCGAGCTGACGGCTGGAAATGCCGAAATGAACCAATAAGGCTTCAACGTGGTCAGCCAGCCCAGGGCGGGAGAACTGGCGGGCTGAGAGGTTGACGCCAACCCTCAGAGTGCTGAGGCGGGAGTCCTCGCGGCACCATTTCTGAATCTGGGTGCAGGCTTCTGTCAGTCCCCAATCGCCTATGGGCAGAATAAGACCGTTTTCCTCCGCCAGGGGAATGAAATCCATGGGCGGAATGATCCCCTTTTCGGGATGCGCCCAGCGTATAAGTGCCTCCACACCCACGATCTTGCGCGTGGAGAGTTCCACCTCTGGCTGGTAGTAGAGAACAAACTGCCTCTGATCCAGCGCGCGGCGTAAGTCGTGTGGGGTCGGCCAGCTTGGGGCTTCCTCCACTGCGGCGAGCGCGGAGTGATTGCGCCGCCCGCCCTGGGTTGCAAATGCTTTCCGGAGGCGGCGGAGTTCCAGTTGGCTGGCCACCATTTCGGCCAGGCTCTCCAGGGTGCGAATCTCGTCCGGCCCCATCTCACCTCGAGGTTCGCGGAAGAATAGAGTCAAAGCGCCCAGGATCTGCCCATCGAATGAGCGCACCGGAGCGGCAGCAAAGAAAGCGGCGTCAAGCAGCTTGGGAGTCAGCGACAGCTCGTCGTGGCGAAGCTGTTTTGAGGAGTTGGAAACAATTACCGGACCGTCGGCAGCCAGCACCCTCTCGAAGAGAGAGTTTTTCCGCGGAATCTCTCGAAGATGGTGGCCAAAGGAGGACTTGATCCATACGCGGCTTTCATCGGCAAATCCGATTCCGGACGAATCGGCCTGGAAATACTCTACAGCCAGGCGGGTGATGGCGTCGTAGCTGGCTTCCGGCTCGGTATCCAGAATCCCCGTCGCCATCAGAGCTGCAAGTCGCGCAGCCTCCCGCTCGGCGTCGATTCTGTCGGTTTCCAAATCCAGGTTAAGCATGTTCACCCCGGCCCAGCTATTTTCCCGCCGCTTTGGGCCCTGCCGGAGGACGTTCATCCTCCTTGTGTTTCCAAGCTGCGGTGAAGCCCCCAAAGCGGCCCCGCCGAAACTTCCGCAATGATTCTCACTGAGTTTCCCATCGGCATCCCCGGGTAGGGTGTGGTCGTTGGGTCCCGCATCCCTCTTATCGGAAGAGATTACCAAAGGAATCAGGTTACGTCAGGGCTATTCCCTTGAGTACCTGGATTTCTGCCCCAGGGCGCAGACTGACCCGTTCACCCCACATCGTGACGCACGGCGCAAAGTGTTCTCTTTTAAATAGATGCAACGTCCGCACCGGCAATCATGCGAGCCTAGGGACGAGAAGCATGAGCGCGCGGCTCCCCGGTTTCCGTCCAAAGGAAGGCAAGTTGGTCCGCGTCGTCCTGGATCTGCTGATCCACGCTCACACCGGCAGAGTGGCCGCCGGCAAGGCTGTAGTGCAGCAGAATGGGACGGCCGCTGGAAGAAGCGGACTGCAGCAGGGGCGTCATTTTGCGCGCATGGAGCGGGTCAACGCGGGTGTCGCTGTCGCCGGTGAAGAACATCACCGCCGGATAGGCCGTTCCAGACTTCACGTTATGGTAAGGCGAGTATTTGAGCAGGTAGAAAAGCTGCTTTTCGTTCTCTGCCGAACCGTATTCCGTGGTCCAGTACGAGCCCACCTTGAACTTCTGGTAGCGCAGCATATCCAACAGCGGATACCCGCAAAGCACGGCTGAGAACAGCTCCGGCCGCTGGGTGATGGAAGCGCCCATCAGCAGGCCGCCGTTGGATCGGCCGGTAATGGCGAAATGCGGGGGCGAGCTGTATTTGTTGGCGATCAGGTATTCGGCAGCCGCAAACCAGTCGTCGAAGACATTCTGCTTCTTCTCAAACATGCCCTGCTCGTGCCAGCTTTCGCCATACTCGCCGCCGCCGCGCAGGTTGGGGACGGCGAGCCATCCGCCTTGCTCGAGCCACCAGGCATAGGCCGGGTTCCATCGCGGGGGCATGCTGAGGTTAAAGCCACCGTAGCCGGTCATCAGGAGGCGCTCGGTTCCGTCCATCTTCATGCCCTTTTTGCCGGCAATGAACATGGGAACCCGGGTTCCATCCTTGGACTTGAAGAACACCTGCTTCAACTCGTACTGGCTGGAATCGAACTGCGCTTTCGACTGAAAGAAGACCTCGCGCTTGCCGGTGGTGGTATCCAACCGGTAGATGGTGGGCGGCACAATATACGAGGAGAAGGAGAGATACCCGTAGCGGTCCGTGGTGCGCCCGCCAACCCCCGATGCTGTGCCAAGCGCGTCGAATTCGACCTTGCCCGCAGGCTTCCCATCCAGACTGTATATCGACGTTTCGGTCTTGACGTCTTTTAGCCGGTTGACGTAGATCCTTCCACCCACAATCGACCAGGCATCGATCACATCTGGCCCAGCCGGCACAATCGTAGCCCACACATCGGGCAGAACGCCGGGGTCGGCCTTCAGGATTCTCCCATTCGGCGACTGATAGTCGGTTCTTACATACCAGGCGCCTTTGGCCCAGATCGCATGAAACCGCGAATCCAGTCCCCAGACCAGCACTTCGAAAGGCGAATCCGGCTTGGTGAGGTCGCGGAAAACGATGTCCACGCGCCTGGCCGGAACGCCTCTTTCAATCTCGATTACCAGGTAGCGGCCGTCGTCGGTCACCCTGCCTGTGAAGAGGTCGTTAGGTCCAAGCAACTCGCCACGAAATTCGCGACCAAACACCAGCGTGTCCCGCGCGTTACGCGTGCCCAGCATATGTTGATAAAGCAGTGTTCCCTGCTTGTCGTTGCGGGCGTAGTAGAAGCTGGTTCCGTCCGGCGCAAAGCCAACACCGGAATACCGCGCCGCAGGCAGTTCATCCTCGAGTGTTTTGTTGGCCTTAACGTCCAGAACGTGCATCGTGGCCTCATCGGCCCCGCCCTGGCGCATCCAGTAGGCCACGAGCGAGCCATCCCGGGAGACATCTTCGATTCCGACGGAGGTATTCGGATCTCTAGTCAGCTTGGCCGGATCGATCAGCCGCTCGTCTTTGCCTAGATTCGATGGATTCGCTCCCGCCGGGCTCGCCCAGCCATGGCGGACGTAGATCGAGAACTGCTGCTCGCCCGCCAGCCGCTTCCTGAAGAAGTAGCTGCCCGCTCTCTCAATGGGCGCGCCGGCCTCCGACACATTCTCCAGCACGTCCAGATCGTCCAGTATTTGCGATTTGATGCGGGCCTGCTTCAGATAGCGTGCAGTATATGCATTCTGCGCATCGATGAAGGCGCGGGTCTCTGTGCTCTTGGCGTCTTCCAGCCATCGATAGCCATCGGGAATCTTCGTTCCGAAATAGTCGTCGCTCACCGGAACGGCTTCCGTTGGCGGTGGCGCGGGCATGGTGATCCCCTCGCGGCCGTAAATCGTCTGGGCGAGCGCACTTGTCCCGACGATCAGCCAAAGCGCCAAAACAAAGGTCCGCTGCATGCAATGCCCCCTGCGGACAGAATACGCGGGAATGAGGAGCGTTGCACATTCTGCGAATCGCTCCAGAGAGCCCTGGAACGCGCACTACTCACGGGCTTTCTTGGTTTGAGTGGCTTGATCGCGTAATCCCAACAGGGCGTCGAAGATCGTGCCAAGCATCGATCTCATCTTCCGCTCAGGAAGGACGTCAGGCTCCAGAGCGGCCTGAAGCACAAGCGCGGAGAAAATACCCCCGAGGGCTCCTCCGGCCGCTCGAACAGAGTTGCCGAAAAGTCGAGTCAATGCCCCCTCGACGCTGTCTCCAACCTGCTCGTCAATCTGACGAAGTCTCTCTTTTACCTCTGGATGGCGCGTAATAAAGAGCTTGACTTCAAGGCTTATGAGCGCCCAATCCTTCTCCTTCGACAAGTCGATGTAGAAGCTACGGAATGCATCGATCTTTCCCTCGCGGGTCGGGGTGCTATCCAAGGCGTGGCGAAGTTTAGCCAGGTAACTGGCTGTTTTCGTCTCATAAAGCGCCAAAAACAGCTCTTCTTTGCTCTTAAAGTGAGCGTATAGAGCCCCTTTGCTGAAGCCCGCCGCTTCCGCAATCTCTTCCACTTGCGCCTTTTCATAGCCGACTCGCGCAAAGACCTGCTCTGCGGCGTTCAAGAGCAGTTGTCGGGTTACGACTGCTCGTTCCTGCGGTTTCCGTGGTTTTCGTATCCTCACGTTACCAAAAATAACATAAACCGACTAAGCGGTATTTTTTGTATTGCATAAACCGACCGGATGGTATATTTTACGATGTAGGGATCTTGAACCTGCACCCACTAGCAAGGAGGCTCAGATGAGCGAAGCAAGTGTCAAAGAGATGATTTTCGATGAGTTATTTAAACAAATCTCTCCGGACGAGATAAGCGACAATGTATTTACCTTGGGATTTACGGTTATTACCGCAGGCAAGGAAGATCACTATAATTCCATGATAGGCAGTGGGGGTGGTCTTGGGCTTCTTTTCAAGAAACCCACCACTTGGTCTCTTCTTCGAGCAGACCGTTATACGCTTGAAATAATTCAAAAAGAGCAAACATATACGCTGTCTTACTTCCCGAAAGAATATAAGGTACAAGCCCTCTTTCTGGGAAGTGAATCGGGAAGAGATAGCGAGAAAATGAAAGAAGTTGAACTGACAAGTGTTCAAACGCCTTCCGGAGATATGTCATTCAAAGAAGCCAGACTAATCATTGAATGTAAATTGACGGAAATTACTACCGCCAATCCCAATGATTTTTACTCGCAAGAAGCTAAAGACTATATAAACGAAGCATACAAAGAAGCAAGCGATTATCGCAAATTGGTATTTGGGGAAATCACCCATGTCTGGGTAAAGAAATAAAAATAAACCAGAATTAACGAAGAGAATGATTAGCGCGAGGCCGCCTCCGTTGCCGCCGTAGACCAGCCCCGTGCTGATGAACACAAACCGTTTCACGCTGGCCCGTTTCATGCAGGCGGAGCGCGCCAACTCTGCGAGGCTCTATGTGCCGAGGTCGTTGACGGCATGCGCTTGTTCGGAGGCGGCGGCAGAGGAGCCAATTTCTCATCGGCCGCGCTGTCCGTCTGAACCGATGGGCCCTGGTCCCGGTTGCAGGTGCGGCGCGTCGACGGCGTCCTCAGAGCAGGAGTATTCGCGAACCTCGTCGCCGGGCTTGCCTGGCATCCGGTCCGCTCAGAGATGCAGCGTATTCTTCTCGTGGCTTAGGACTCATGGCTTCGGCTTCGGCTGATCGCCAGTCAGATCCTTCACCAGCCAGGGGATGATGACCTCTTTGAAGATGCGCGGGTCTGGCCACACGCCCACTTGCCGGCCTAGATGGCCGCCCTGCGGGTTGATCCATGCGTCTTTGGGCACATCGCCGCTGTCGAGCAGCTTGTAAATATCGGAGATGGGAACCTGCGTGTCGCGCGTGCCGGCGAGAATGAGCATGGGAGCTGTGGGTTTGCCGAGAAGATGCTGGTTCACGAGGGACATTTTCTGGAAGATCTCGACCACCTGGTCGAGTGTGGTTACATTGTCGAAGATGGCCATCATGGCTGGGATCTGATCGAAGAGATACTCGCGGTTCCCGAGCAGAGAATTGAGAACGAATTCCTTCTGAAAGAAGAGGTCTGTGGGAGGCGATTGAACGCTGACGCCACGCAGGCGCGCTTTCTCCAGAATGGCCATCTTGGTACCCCAGTAGGCACCCCAACTCACGCCGTGCATGGCGATGCGCGTCTTGTCCACCTCAGGGCGCGTGGCCAGATAATCCAGGACCGCGGATAACATGCGCTCCGCGGTAGGGCTGGCCTTGATGGGCGACTGTCCGGTCCCAGGGCCGTCGACGGCAAGGTAGCCAATGCCAAAAGGGAGGATGGCGGAGAAGCTTTCCGCCAGGTCCTCTTTGCGGCTGTCGAGCCCATTGACCGCCAGGATCATAGGCACTGGGCCGGCGGCTCCTTTCGGCAGGCGCAGATAGCCGATGATCTGCTTGCCTTCAAAAGGAATGTGAACCACTTCAAGGGGCGGGTCCATGAAGCGCGCGTGGGTGAGATAGGCGTCGATCGCCTTGTCGTAGGCGACTTGCTTCCTGGGCGATGCGGGCGTGGGCCAGCGGCCGAAGGAGTAGAGCCGCCAGGCGCGCACGTAGTCGGCGTCGGCCTTTTTGGGATCGGCCGCTTCGAGGGACTTGCCTTCAGCCATGTAGCGGTCGGCTACGCCGATGAAGGCATTCGCCCACTCATCCTTGTCTTTTGTATGGATGGACTGGAAGGCCTCACGAACGTCGTCCGGGTTGAGGCCGATCAGGGGATAACCACCCACCTCGGCGCGATGAACGGCTTCAACTTTGATTTCGTCGAGAGTTCTTTCCTGGTGTTCCTGGGCCCGGCTCTTGACCGGGCAGATCACAGCGCAGATAGCAAGCAAATATGAAATGAGTTGTTTGTTCATCCCTAAGGCTCCGGAAAGGCAGGTTGATTTCATTGCGATGAAAGAAGTGCTGGAATCGCGGGTGTTAGCGGTGTTCAAACTGCACGTGGATCACAGTACGCCTCCGTCTCTTGTCGATGTTGGGCAAGAGATGGAGGCGACGCAGACTGTGATCGCGTGCCGGTTAGAACGCGAGTTTGAGACCAAGTTGGACGGCGCGACTTCCGCCGGAGCCGATGACCGGATTGGATGCGGCCACATCCGGAGTAGCGCAACCGCAGCCGAAGCCGCCGCTACCGGGCACGGAGGGATCGTTGTGAGCCCAGCCGTTCTGGCCACCGTATGGGTTGGCGAAGTTGGGGTGGTTGAGGATGTTGAACAGCTCTCCGCGGAACTGAGCGCTATAGCGATCGCGCCACTTCCAGGTTTTGTCGAGGGAGAAGTCCCAGTTCTTGAAGCCGGAATCGCGGAACAGGTTGCGGCCCATCAGACCGAAGGTTCCCGGAGCCGGCGGCGTCATGGCGGAGTTCTTGACTTTGTAACAACCGGCGAAGTTGAGGGAGGTCAGATCGCGTGCATGCGCTGAGCAGACGGGGTCACTCTCTGCCGGGCTGGGTGCTGTGTCGAACGAGGCGTCGCCGGGCAGATAGTTGGTGGGCCCGGAGCCGGATTTGAAATCGGAAGGCTGGCCGAAGAAATCCCAACGGTCGGTCGCTTCCCCCGTGTGGCTCAAGTCATTTCCCGCATCCATGGGTCCCCAGGGTTGTGAGCCATATAAGCTGACGATCGATGTGACCTGCCAGCCTTCCAGAATCTGTCCAAAGCCCTTTTTCCCTGGAATGTTGTACGTGGGCGAGAGCGTGAGCCGGTGGCGGATGTCGTAGTCGCTGCTGGCGTATTCACGAGTGGGGTTGGCACTGTCCTGAGGAATGCCGCTGCCGGCGCCAAAATCCCAGTTTGCACCTACGTCATCGAGAGAATGCGAGTAGGTGTAGCCTGCGACGAAAGTCAGGTGATGATAGTTTCTGGCTGAGAGGGTCATTTGCAGGCCGTTGTAGTTGGATTTGTAAATATTCCCCATCTGGTAGATGAAACTGAGAAATGGGAACGCGGCGTTGAAGGGACGGCCGGATTGCTCGTCGCCCAGTGTGTCGAGGCTGGGGACATTTTGGTTAATGTCGTGGATGCCGACGAGCTTTGACCCGTACGAGCCGACGTAGACGGTTTCAAGAGTAAGCGTTGGTGTGAAGGCGTGCTGAACGTTGACGTTCCAACTCAAGACCTCGGGTGTGCGGAGATTCTGGACGACCCCGAGAATGCTACAGGGGCTGGCGCCGCAATTGATGGTGCCGGTGGGAAAGACAGTGGCGGGACCGGAGTTGTAGCCTGCGTTCCAGTTCAAAGCCGCGCCGCCATAGTTAACCGTGCCAACAGCAATGCTGCCCGGGCCCTGACTTCCGCCCGGCCCTACACCCAGCGCTCCAGTTGGAATGGTGCTTATGCCGAGCGAATTGTTGAGGGCGAGGAACGACTCCCAGTTGAGAGTTTCATAAATGAGACCGGCCCCGCCACGAAATACAGTGCGGTTATTGCCGGAGATGTCCCAGGCGAAGCCGAAGCGCGGTGCAAATTCTGTGTGGTCGCCGTTATAGGGGCCGCTGATGCCCTTTCCGACCTGTTCGAGCCCAACCGCTGGGCTGAAATTGCCCAGCAAGTCATGCGCATCCTTCACCACGGTATTGATTTCATAGCGAAGGCCAAGATTCAACGTGACGTTCTTTGTCACGCGCCAGTCGTCCTGAGCAAAAGCGGCGATGCCCCAATTGTGAATTTGGCGCGTGGGATCGCCCACCAGCAGACTGCCAGAGGCGGGAACGCCGGCAAAATAATCTTCCAGTGAAGTCGCTCCGGGAAAGGCGTCGTTGCCAAAGCCGAACTTGATGCGGCCGCGCCCCCCGCCGTATGCGCCGCCCGTGAAGCTGTCGTGATGGAGCTCGCCGCCGAACTTCAGGGCGTGCTTGTCGAACGTATAGGAAACATGGTCGATGAACTGAAAGCGCGTGTCGGGTCCCTGGACCTTTGGCCAGTTGAAGCCGCCCAGTTCCTGGGGAAAGATGTAGAAGTCGGAGATATTGATGCGAGGCAATCCGCCATATAGGGGATTAGTCACGCCGGTGTTGAGCCCATACGTGGAAGCGAGACTACCGTGATCGTTGACGTAGGTCGGCTGATAGAGCGTGTTATAGCCGAAGCGAAACTCGTTCAGCAGCTTTTCGGTAGGAATCCAAACCCAGGACAAACCGGCCACCTGCGCGCGCGTGTGGATGAGCGTCAGCCATTTCGCTTGTAACTGGTCCGAATCGGAGACGGTGCCGTTGTTGTTTCCGAAGAAGTACATGCCGTTGAGCGAGTGGCGTTGGTTAATCGTCGAGTCCACCTTGGCGACGGCATTGTCGCTCGAAACTGTGTTGGGCAACCCGAAGTTAATGGTTGTAGGACCCAGAGAACTGGTGCCGGCGTTTGTGGGGAAGCCGCTGCCGTCGCAGGAGATGGGAGGACCCAGGGTGCAACCGCCGATCTTGAGGCTCGGGGTGCTGGGCGTGATACCGGCGGCAATGACCCCGGCAATGGCGTCCGGAACGCTGTTGAGGGGGTCGCCTCCTAGAGTTACCGTAGCGGGAGTAGAGAGCTGGCTGATGCTGTCGACCGCATAGCGCTGGCCTTCGTATCCGCCAAAGAAAAAGATACGGTCTTTACGGATGGGGCCGCCGGCGGTGCCGCCGAACTGTTCCAGATTGCGCGGGTTCTTTACGCCGGTGTCGACCGTGTTGAAGTAGTTGCGCGCATCCATGGGAGTGTCGCGGCCGAACGCATAGGCTGTGCCGTGCAGAGTGTTGGTGCCGGCCTTGAGCGCCACGTTGACCATGGCGCCAGGCTTCCAGCCATATTCAGCCGGCGGATTCTCGATCAGGTTGAACTCCTGAATCGCATCCACGGGGAGAATCGTCGCCGAGTCCCCGGCGATGCCCGCTCCGTTGATGATGCTCTGACCGGAAAACGGCTCGCTATTGAAAAGGCCGTCCACAATATAGGCGTTGTCTTCCGCGCGAAGCCCATTGGTGCTGGTGGTGGAAAAGCCTCCGCCGGGATAGCGGACGATGCCGGGACGCAACTGCAGCAGGTTTTCGTAGTTGCGGCCATTCAGCGGCAGATCGTTGATCTCCTCATTGCTCAGTGTGCCGCCTAAAGCGGACGAGGTGGTCTCGATCATCGGTGTTTCCGTGGTCACCACGACGGTTTCCGTTGTGGCGCCGGTTTGGAGCGTGAAGTCGATATGAGCGTCGGCGGCCACCGAGACCTGAATGTCGCTGCGCTCTTCGGTTTTGAATCCTTTGGCCACAATGCGGACTTTGTAAACGCCGGGGGCGAGGTTGGGCGCCACATATTCGCCTGCATCGGTGGTATTGAGGTTACGCTCGGTGCCGCGCTCCACGTCGGTCACCTTGACGGAAGCGCCCGAGACGGCGTCCCCGCGTGGATCGGTGACTGTGCCGAGGATGCGGCCGGTGTTGGTCTGGCCGGCGAGGAAACTCGAGAAGACCAGCAGCAGGGCGGTCACCAGGACCGCACATTTGCCCATCGAGGCCGGATTGTGGCTGTTGTCACAGCGCGTTGTGTTCTTTCTCACAGCGTATTGCCCCCTGTTCGTGTTGCAGATGTCATCTGGTCTGACAGCATTACCACGCTTGAGAAACGTCCGTCAAGGAAATTAATTTGCGCGGCACCCAAAAAAAAGATTTGACAAGGGACTGGTCGAGTGCGGTATATATGTCAGACCAATTGATGAACGGAGAATCGCATTCCGGCCATCGGTAGTGGGGGAGCTTCTAAACGAATGGCCATCGCAAGCGTGAATCCGGCAAACGGCGAAGTATTGAAGACTTTCGCGGCGATCAGCGACGAGGAGTTGGCGAAGAAGCTTGATTTGGCGGCGGCGACGTTCAAGACCTACCGGCAGACCAGCTACGCGTATCGCGCCGAGCGGATGCTGCGGGCTGCCGAGATTCTGGAGAACGAGAGGGAGAGTCTGGGACGGTTGATGACCTTGGAGATGGGCAAGCCGATCCAGGCAGCCATCGACGAAGCGGTCAAATCTGCCTCGGCCTGCCGGTATTACGCCGAACACGCCGAGCAATTTCTGGCTGACGAGGAGATTGCCACAACCGCCAACCGCAGTTATTTGCACTATCAGCCTCTGGGGCCGGTGCTGGCGATCATGCCGTGGAACTATCCCTGCTGGCAGGTGGTGCGGTTCGCAGCTCCGGCTTTGATGGCGGGCAACGTGGGATTGCTGAAACACGCCTCGAACGTGCCGCAATGCGCGTTGGCCATCGAAGATCTGTTCCTGCGTGCCGGATTCCCGGTAGGGGCATTTCAAACTCTGCTGATTGGCGCCGCCAAGGTGGACCAGGTCTTGGACGATCCGCGCGTAGTGGCAGCTACTTTGACGGGGAGTGAAGGCGCCGGGATTCAGGTGGGAATCTCCGCAGCTAAGCGTATCAAAAAGGTGGTCTTGGAGTTAGGCGGGAGCGATCCTTTTGTCGTGATGGCGAGCGCAGATCTGGAGGAGGCGGCGGCCACTGCCGTGAAGGCCCGCGTCGCCAACAACGGGCAATCCTGCATCGCGGCCAAGCGCTTCATTGTGCATGAGTCGATTGCCGACGCATTTGAACGCGAGATGGTCCGCCGCATGGAAGCCCTGCGGCTCGGGGACCCTCTGGACCCAGCCACCGATTTGGGCCCCCTTGCGACCCCCGATGCGGTGGCCGATCTGGACCGCGATGTACGGCGATCGGTCGAGGCTGGCGCCCGGGTTCTGACTGGAGGAGGACCGGCACCGCGGCCAGGCTGCTTCTACCTGCCGACCGTCCTCGCCGACATCCCGCGCCATTCCCCCGCGTACAGCGAGGAGTTCTTTGGGCCTGTGGCTTCCATTTTCCGCGTCAAGGATGTGGATGAAGCGATCCGCATCGCCAACGACACCCGCTTTGGGCTTGGCGCCAGCGTCTGGACCCGCGACCCGGCAGAGAGGGAGCGGCTTATTGATGGCATTGAGGCGGGCATGGTTTTCGTAAACAAGATGGTGGCTTCCGACCCGAGGGTGCCTTTTGGAGGGATCAAGCAGTCGGGGTTTGGCCGTGAACTGGGTCCGCTCGGTATTCGCGAGTTCGCCAATATCAAGACAGTGTGGATCGAGAAATAGCCAGGCTACAGAAACAAATAGTTCCTCTTGCGACCTCTGTGGTTCATTGGTATGATGTCTGAACATTTTGATATGGCAAGGACCATGTGGCCATCGTGATTAATGGTATGACAACAAGCCGAGCCCTCCGCGAGAGACCAAACGACGGTCCAAATTCGCGGTATGGCATCCTGTATAGTGTTCCGACCGCTGCTGGCTTCGACGCCGGCAAATCCAGGGGGATGCCTATGCAAATGTACAAGACGGTGCGCACCGCGCGGCTTTACGAACAGATTGTGCAGCAGATTGAGCAGTCAATTGTCGAGGGCAAGCTCAACCCCGGCGACCAACTGCCTACGGAACGGGAACTCGCGCAGCAGTTCGGCGTGAGCCGGACGGCGGTGCGCGAAGCGGTAAAGACGCTGACGGAGAAGGGGTTGGTCGAGTCGTTTTCCGGCCGCGGTACCTTTGTGACCGCGCCAAAGCCGCAAAGCACGCGGAAGTCTCTGGACTCATTTTTTGAGATCGGCGATCTGGAGGATCCGGCTTACCTGGTTGAGTTGCGAGGGGTTATTGAGCCCGAAGTAACGATCCTTGCCGCAACCCGGATTGAAGATCAGCAGTTGGCCATGATGCGGGAGGCGGTGGCCACGATGGATCGCAGCTTAAAGGAGCCGGAGGTGTACATTGAAGCGGACCTGGACTTCCACCTTGCGCTTGCCGAAGCAGCAGGCAATCCGCTGATTCTGTCGCTGCTGGACTCGATTGTGGGTGTGCTGCGCAGGCAGCGGTTGGGGATTTTTGGCGTGGAGGGCGGCCCGGAGCGGGGCCAGACCCATCACAAGCTGATTCTGGAAGCTATTGAACGGCGCGACCCGGCGGCGGCGCACGAAGCGATGCGTGCCCACCTGGAGCAGATCCGGCGCGATTCGGCGGCGGCGGGCGATCGAACCAAGAATTAATCACAGGATAAAGGGGAAGCGAATGGCAAATCTCGGCTTTATTGGTCTCGGCGTTATGGGAGGCCAGATGGTAGATAGGCTGCTGAGCAAAGGGCACAGCGTGACCGGCTATAACCGCACGCCGTCAAAGGCTGAATGGCTGGTGAAGAAGGGCATGAAGCTGGCCTCGACGCCGCGCGAGGTGGCCGAGTCCGTCGATGTGGTGTTTGCCATGGTGACCAATGGAGTCGCCTTGAAAGGCATCGCCGAAGGTCCCGATGGCCTGATTGCCGGCCTGAGCACGGGCAAGATCTTCGCCGACATCAGCACTGTCTATCCGGACTTGAGCCGTGAAATTGCAGAGAAGGTGCGGGCTACCGGCGCGGACATGATCGACACGCCGGTATCGGGGAGCGTGATTACGCTGCAGCAGGGACAGTTGTCGGTCATGGTTGGCGGGCGTGCGGAGACGTTCGAACGATTGTTGCCGCTGTTGAAGGACATTGGACCGAAAGTCACGCATGTGGGCGGCAATGGGCTGGCACTGTCGATGAAGATCGCCATCAATCTGAGCCTTGCCGTGCAGATGCTGGCTTTTTCAGAGGGTGTGCTGCTTGCGGAAAAAAGCGGCATCGACCGCAAGGTTGCCGTGGAGGCATTGACCAACAGCGCGATTGCCTCGCCGATGATCAAGTATCGCGGGCCATTTGTGCTTGAGCAGCCGGAGGAAGCCTGGTTCGACGTGAACATGATGCAGAAGGACATGCTGCTGGCCATGGAACTGGGCCGCAAGCTGGATGTTCCGTTGCCGACGACGGCAGTGACGAATGAGTTTCTAACCGCGGCGCGGGCGATGAACTGGACCAAGCTGGATTACGCGGTGATCTTCGATGTGCTGGCGCGGATGTCGGGCATTGAAACGGGAGTGGGTCGATGATGGACGCCACCGGGAAAACCGTGGAAGTGCCGACGTTGCCGGCGGAACGCTCCATCGACGCCTACCGGCAGATGGTGCGGATCAGGCTGTTCGAAGACCAGGTGAATGAGCTTTACAAGCGTGGAATCATGCCGGGGCTGGCGCATCTCTACAGCGGCGAAGAAGCGATCGCGGTGGGTATTTGCGAGGCGCTCAACCGCGAAGACTACATCACCAGCACGCATCGCGGCCATGGGCACTGCCTGGCGAAGGGAGCCGAGCCTGACCTGATGTTCGCCGAGCTTCTGGGCAAAGAGGCAGGCTATTGTCGCGGCAAGGGCGGCTCGATGCACATTGCCGATCCCGCCACAGGGAACCTGGGAGCGAACGCCATTGTCGGAGGAAGTTTCGGCATCGCGACCGGTGCGGCTTTTGCGTCGAAGCAACTCAAGAACGGGCGCGTTGCTGTGTGCTTCTTTGGAGAAGGCGCGCTCGGCCAAGGCCTCTTCTACGAAGAACTGAACCTGGCGCAATTGTGGAAGCTGCCGGTGATCTATGTTTGCGAGAACAACCTGTACAACGAGTACACGCACTTCAGCGAAGCCACCGCCGGTGATATCTGTGCACGGGCCACAGCCTTCGCGGTTCAGGCGGAAACCGTGGATGGGCAGAGTGTCGAGACAGTGTATGCAACGGCGAAGCGGCTCATCGATCGCGCACGCCGCGGCGAGGGTCCGGCGTTCCTGCTGTGCAATACCTATCGCTACACGGGCCACCACGTGGGCGACATCAATCGCGAATACTACCGGCCCAAGCAGGAGGAGCTGGAGTGGAAGACCAAGCGCGATCCCATCCTGCTGCAAGGCGCAAAACTGATTGAGCAAGGGATTGCCGACCAGGCCGCGCTCGATGGCATTCAGGCCGAGGCTCTCATAGAGATGAAGGCCGCCGTCGAATTCGCCGTGGCGGCACCATATCCGGGGCCGGAAGAAGTGGAGATGCACGTCTATGCCTGAAGCTCCGATGCGGGAACTGACGTTTGCCCAGGCTGTGCGCGAGGCGTTGGCGGAAGAGATGCGCCGCGACGAGCGGGTGTGCATTCTGGGCGAAGATGTGGCCGAGGCCGGCACTCCTTTCAAGGTGCTTTCCGGCCTGGTGGAGGAGTTCGGAACCAGCCGCGTGATTGACACGCCCATCTCCGAAGCCGGCTTCACCGGAGTTGCGGTGGGAGCCGCGATGACCGGATTGCGGCCCGTTGTGGACATCATGTTTGGCGACTTCCTCACGCTCACCATGGACCAGATGGTGAACCAGGCGGCCAAGGTGCATTACATGTCCGGCGGCAAGTGGAAGGTGCCCATGGTGCTGCGAACGACGCTGGGCGCCACGCGCCGGTCCGCCGCGCAACACTCGCAATCGTTGCAGGCATGGTTCAGCCACGTGCCGGGGCTCAAGGTGGTGATTCCATCGACGCCGGCCGACGCCAAGGGGCTGCTGAAAACTGCCATTCGCGACGACAATCCGGTGGTCTTCTTCGAAGACAAGATGATGCACCACAAGCTGAAAGGCCCGGTGCCTGCCGGTGAATACACGATTCCGTTTGGTGTTGCGGACATCAAGCGCGTTGGCGAAGACATTTCGCTGGTGGCCACCAGCAGCATGGTGCAGATTGCGCTGGGCGCGGCCGAGATGCTGGCATCGATTGGCATCAGTGCAGAGGTGGTCGATCCGCGTACGCTGTGGCCGCTCGATGAGAAGACGATGATTGAGTCGGTGAAGAAGACTTCGCGCGCCATTGTGCTGGACGAAGGCTATGGGCGCTATGGCGTGACGGCGGAGTTGGCCGCGGTGATCGCAGAAGGGGCGTTCTATAGCCTCGACGGACCGGTCCTGCGCATGGGCGCGATGCATGTGCCGATACCGTTCTCGCCGCCGCTCGAAGATCTGACAGTGGTGACATCGAAAGACGTCTTTGAAGCAGCGCGCAAGCTGTGTGGCAAGGGATGAAGCAACCAAGAGGAGAGTGATCGTGGGACTGCCGACAAGCGGAACAATGGCGGTTGACTGGGAGCAGCGCGTTAACTTCGAGCGTCTCCGCACCGAAAGACTGCAGCGCGCGAAAGATCTGCTGGCCCAGTCGGAGATGGGCGCGCTGCTCTGTTTCGACATGAACAACGTGCGCTACCTGACGGCGACGCACATCGGCACATGGGCGCAGGACAAGGCCAATCGCTTTGTGCTGCTGCCGCAAAACGATGAACCGATCCTGTGGGACTTCGGGTCGGCAGCGCGCCATCATCAGCTGCATTGCCCGTGGCTGGGAGAGCGGTCCCGGCCCGGCATTTCCATGCTGCGCGGAACCATGTCGCCGGAGCATGGGCGCGCGGAAGACGTGGCGAAAAAGATCCGCATCGAACTGGAGTTGCGCGGACTGCACAAGGAGCCGGTTGGCATCGACATCGTCGAGCTGCCGGTCCTGTTTGCGCTGCAGCGTGAAGGCATCACCGTGGTGGATGGGCAGCAACTGATGTCGGAGGCGCGGGTGATTAAAACGCGCGACGAGATTGCATTGCTGAACACGTCGGCGGCCATGGTGGACGCGGCGTATCACGAACTGTATATGGCGATGAAGCCAGGCATGCGCGAGAACGAGGCCGTGGGCCTGGTGAGCAAGATTCTCTACGACCTTGGCTCGGAGTATGTCGAGGCCGTGAACGCCATATCCGGCGAGCGTTGCAATCCGCACCCGCACGTCTTCTCCGACCGCATGTTGCGTCCCGGCGATCCCGTGTACTACGACATTCTCCACTCCTACATGGGCTACCGCACCTGTTACTACCGCACCTTCGCGATCGGGTCAGCCTCGCAGACCATGGTGGACGCGTACAAGCGTTGCCGCGATTATCTGGATGCATCGATCGAGTTGATCAGGCCCGGGCGCACGACGAGCGAAGTGGCCGCGGTGTGGCCGAAGGCGACGGACTTCGGTTTCCCCAATGAAGAAGCGGCTTTCGCGCTGCAGTATGGGCACGGCATTGGCCTCGCAATCTGGGAAAAGCCCGTCATCAGCCGCCTGGTCTCGCTCGATCATCCGCAGGAGATCAAGCCCGGCATGGTGTTCGCGCTCGAAACCTTCTGGCCATCCAAGGATGGATGGAGCGCGGCCCGCATCGAGGAGGAGATCGTGGTCACCGAGACTGGCCACGAGGTGATTACGCGCTTCCCTGCCGAGAAACTTATGGTGGCGGGCGCGCACTACTTCACCTCGGGCGGTCCGCTGCCCACGACGCGGGAACTGGAAAATCCGCCGAACCGGGACGTGATCGGTCTGCTCGCCGCCGGTGCGCAGACGGAAAGGGTGGGGAGCTAGCAGGGGAAGGCTCGCGCCGTTCCCGCTCACACGCCTATGGCTATTCGTGTCATCATGCCCGCGCTTGAAGTGGCTCAGGAGACCGGAAAATTGGTCTCGTGGCTGAAGAAGGAAGGTGACAGTGTCCACAAAGGGGAACTGCTGCTGGAGATTGAAACCGACAAAGCCGTGATGGAGGTGGAAGCCGAGGCCGATGGCATTCTGGCCGGAGTCGCGATTCAGCCAGGAGATGAAGTTCCCGTCGGGCAGGTGATTGCCTGGATATTGGCTCCCGGTGAGAGCATTCCGGGTGAGGAAAAGGCGGCGGAAGTTGCGGCCCATACTCCTGCGGCCGTTCCAGCAAAAGAAGCAGCGCTTGCACCGGAGGCAATCGCAGAACAGATCGCAGCTCATGCCTCGCAAATCTCTCCCAAGGCGCGGCGGCTGGCGAAAGAAGCCGGCATCGACATCGGCAAGATCAAAGGAACTGGCCCAGGCGGCGAGATTCTAGCGTCGGATATTCGGGATGCAATTGAAGCGCAGGCCCTGTCGGCGGAGCCGGTTGCTGTTGTTACGCCTGCTACGAATCCTGTAGCAACCGCTGCCGCAGAGCAGGTGACGCTCAGTTCCATCGGACGCCTGATGGCCGAACGCACCACGCAAAGCTGGACAACAGTTCCGCACTTTTTTGTCGAGCGTGAGGTGGACGCAACTGGCTTGAATCGAGTCCGTGCCGCGCTAGGACCATCCATCGAGCAGGCGCACGGTGTCAAACTCACCCACACCGATCTGTTGATTGCGCTGGTCGCGCGCACGCTCGTCAAGCATCCCCGGCTAAACGCTAGTTGGATCGACAATGGCATTCGTTTGAATCCGGCCGTGAATATCTCCATCGCCATGGCCGTGGAGGATGGCGTAGTGGCCGCGGTTGTGGCCAACGCGCATGTGGCGTCGCTGGGGGAGATTGCAACGCACCGCCGCGAACTGACCGAACGGGCACGCGCAGGACGGCTGCGCGCGAGCGATCTGGCAGGAGGAACGTTCACCGTCAGCAATCTCGGCATGTTCCACGTCGACTCGTTCAGCGCCATCATCACCCCGCCTCAGGCCGCCATTCTCGCGGTGGGGGCCATCAAGGACCGCGTCGTGCCGATTCAGGGCGGCGTTGGAGTACGACCGATGTTGCGGTTAACGGTTTCGGCCGATCACCGCATCGCCGACGGACAAAAGGCCGCGGCGTTCCTCCACGATCTGGCCGCGGCTATCGAAGAGCCGGAGAAGTGGCTTGCCTGAAATGAATGTTCCATTTTCTCAGACTGCGGTAGCCCCTGCCTCTTCCTTACCGAAGAGGCAAGGGCATTTCTATACGAAATTCTGGTTCCAGGTCTCCGTGGCTATCGCGGCCGCGGTGCTGTTGGGCCGCTTTGCTCCCGACCGTGCAATTGCCATGAAGCCGCTGGGAGATGGGTTCATACGGCTGATTGGAATGGTGGTCACACCCATCATCTTTTGCACGGTGGTGAGCGGGATCGCCGGGATGCACGATCTGAAGCGTGTCGGCCGCGTGGGCGGCAAGGCTCTGCTCTACTTTGAAATCGTCTCAACCGTGGCGCTGCTCATTGGCCTGGTGGTGGGAAACGTCGTACAGCCTGGACGCAGCTTTCATGTCAATCCGGCCAGCCTGGACGCCAAGTCCGTCGAAGCCTATGCGGGCCAGGCCAAGGCGCAAAGCGTGCCGGACTTCCTGCTCCACATCGTCCCCACAACAGTCGTGGATGCGTTTGCAAAGGGCGACATCTTGCAGGTCCTGCTGGCGGCGGTGCTGTTCGGCTTCGCGCTGTCTTTAATGGGTGAGCGGGCCAAACCGCTCCTCGCCCTGGTGGACTCCCTGATGCAGGCGATCTTCGGCGTGGTGAACATCCTCATGCACCTCGCGCCCATCGGCGCGTTCGGCGCCATGGCATTCACGGTCGGCAAATACGGCATCGGTTCGCTCGGCCCGCTGGTTAGCCTGATCGCAACTTTCTACGCCACGTCAATCTTCTTTATCGTCGTGGTGCTGGGCTCCATCGCGTACTTCGCCGGCTTCAACATCTTCAGGTTCCTTCTGTACATCAAGGAAGAAATCCTGCTGGTTCTGGCCATCAGTTCCTCTGAACCCGCATTGCCCACACTGATGGCAAAGCTGGAGGCGCTGGGCTGCTCCAAGGCTCTCGTGGGCCTTGTGGTGCCCACCGGCTACACATTCAACACCGACGGCACAAGCCTCTACATGACGCTGGCCGCGCTCTTTGTCGCCCAGGCAACCGGAACTCACCTCACGCTTGCGCAACAGCTCACCATCTTTGCCGTGGCAGTCCTCACCTCCAAAGGCGCCAGCGGCGTGCAAGGGGCATCCTTCATCGCTCTCGTCGGTACTCTTTCCGTAGTGCCCACAATCCCCGTCGCCGGCATGGCGTTGATCCTCGGCATCGATCGATTCATGAGCATGTTCCGCGGCACGGTAAACATGGTTGGCAACGGTGTGGCCACCCTGGTGGTCGCCCGCTGGGAACGCGAAATCGACAGCCCTGTTGTTTTTCCCGGCCCAGTGCAATAGCTTCATTAATGGAGGAGCTTTGCGGGCTAACCGAGGCTCCCAACGGCTTCTGGCCGTCGCAATGGAGCGAACAAGCATGGAAAGCACGACGGAAGTTGAGCCAACAGGCTCGGTGTTGCTGGGTCATGGCGGTGGCCAACCGCCCACACGGAACAAGCATCTGCTGCGCTGGGTTGAGAAGATGGCGGAGCTTGCCGGGCCCGCGTCGATTCATTGGGTGGATGGCTCGCAGCAGGAGTATGACCAACTCTGCGCACAGTTGGTCGCCAACGGAACCTTTCTGCGCCTGAACCAGGAGCTCCGGCCCGGCTGCTTCTATGCGCGATCGGACCCCAGCGACGTTGCACGGGTTGAAGAGCGCACCTTTATCTGCTCACACTCGAAAGACAACGCCGGCCCGACCAACAACTGGGAAGATCCCCGGACGATGCGGCGCAGGATCAAGGGCTTGTTCCGCGGGGCGATGCAAGGGCGCACCATGTATGTGCTGCCTTTCAGCATGGGACCGATCGGCTCCAAGTTCTCGCAGATCGGCGTGCAGCTCACTGACAGTCCGTATGTCGTGGTGAGCATGCGTATCATGGCTCGCATCGGACTGCCGGTTTTTGCCGAGATTGACAAGGATGAATCTCGCGTCGTTCCCTGCATGCACAGCGTCGGAGCACCGCTCGCGCCAGGGCAGCCGGACGTTCCCTGGCCCTGCAACAAGGAAAAGTACATCGTCCACTTTCCCGAGACCCGCGAAATCTGGTCCTATGGTTCGGGGTACGGAGGCAACGCTCTGCTGGGGAAGAAATGTTTTGCCCTCCGCATTGCCTCCAACATGGCGCGGGACGAAGGCTGGATGGCGGAACACATGCTCATCCTGGGCGTGGAGAATCCGCAGGGACGCAAGACCTATGTGGCTGCTGCCTTTCCCAGCGCCTGCGGCAAAACAAACTTCGCCATGATGATCCCGCCCGCCGTCTTCGATGGGTGGAACGTGTGGACCGTCGGCGACGACATCGCCTGGATACGTCCGGATGCGAGCGGCCGTCTGCGCGCCATCAATCCGGAGGCCGGCTTCTTTGGGGTCGCTCCAGGCACCTCCGAGCAGACCAACCCCAACGCCATGACGACCATGGCAAAGAACTCCATCTTTACCAACGTGGCGCTCACGCCCGATGGCGATGTGTGGTGGGAGGGCATGACCGATGAGCCCCCGGCAGAGTGTATGGACTGGCGGGGAAACCGGTGGACACCCGAACTGGCCCGGCAGACAGGCGCCAAGGCGGCGCATCCCAATGCACGTTTCACCGCCCCGGCTGCGCAATGCCCCACCATCGATGCGGCGTGGGAAGATCCGGACGGCGTCCCGATCGAGGCAATTATTTTCGGCGGCCGTCGCTCGACGACCATGCCCCTGGTCTATCAGGCATTCAACTGGTCCGCGGGTGTTTACATGGGCGCCACCATGGGTTCGGAGACAACGGCGGCCGCTGCGGGTGCGGTCGGCAAGGTGAGGCGCGACCCCATGGCCATGCTGCCCTTCTGCGGCTACCACATGGGCGACTACTTCCGGCACTGGCTCAAAATGCAGCGCAGCCTGACTTCAACACCGCGCATCTTCCACGTGAACTGGTTTCGCAGAGATGCACAAGGCAAGTTTCTGTGGCCCGGCTTCGGAGAGAATATGCGCATCCTCAAGTGGATTGTCGACCGCGTGCAAGGGCGCACCCAGGGCCGTGAATCCCCCATCGGCTGGATGCCGCGCTATGAAGACATCGAGTGGACCGGGCTCAATTTTCCCAGGGAGCAATTTGAAGAACTGCAAGCTGTGGACCGGGCCGCATGGCGCGCTGAAGTCATTGGCCATGAGGAACTCTTCCTGGACCTGCATGACCATCTCCCACCCGAGATGGTCTACGAACGCGAACTGCTGATTTGCCGCTTGTAGCGAGCTCCATTCGAATTCAGTCCTGGCAGAGCGCGAATTGGATTCAATGAAGATCAAGTTTTCTCAGGCAGGGAGAGAACGCAAGCAAGACGCGCTCGTGAGCGCTGTCCGATTCGCGGTCTTATCGAGAGAGTGGCGGAGCGAATGCAGTTCCCTGATGACGCGGTCAACGGTTCCGGCCCAATCGCCGGGTGCTTGTTGGCGTAAAAGCCGTGCGGTCGGATACCAGGGGGTGGTCTCGACATCCTGCATCCAGCGCCAGTCTCCCAGGTGGGGGAGCAGAATCCAGACCGGCTTGGCCATGGCGCCTGCCAGATGGGCAATGCAGGTGTCGGTGGTGATAACCAGATCGAGCGTGGCGATAAGGGACGCTGTTTCTGCAAGATCGCGGTCGAGGCTGGAGCCGTCCCAGACAAAGAGATCGCCGGGCAGAGCGGACAGTTGCTCCGCCGCCGGCCCCTTTTGCAGCGAGATCCAGTTGATGCCGGGCGTGCGCAAAAGAGGGAGCAGCGTTGGGAGATCGATGGATCGCTGTGCATCGGACTTGTATTGAGGATTGCCCGCCCAGGCAAAGCCCACGCGCAGCGCTCGCGCGCCCTCACGCAAGTTGGGCCGAACGTAGGGAGTTCTCATGCGCCTGTCGAACGCGATCTTCCGGTCGGCGCCAAGGTAGGAGCCCGGCATGGGAACCATATCGACAGTGGTCCCGAAGACCGCCGGCAGGCTCAGCAATGGGCATTCCAACTCAAAATCAGGCAGTTTTTCGCCAAGAAGCGCGGTCTCCGCGCATCCGGCGCGCACAGCGGGAAGCGACTGCATCAGGCGCTCAACCGGAGCTTGCACCTGGAGAATGACGGCGCCGCCGCGAGCGACCACCATGGTTGCATAGCGGCAGAATTGAATGGTGTCTCCCAAGCCCTGCTCGGCGTGGAGCAGAATGCGCCGGCCTTCGAGGGATTCACCATGCCACCGCGGCTGGCTGAAGGTGCGGGGATGACGGTGGACCTCACGGAAGCGCCAGCGAGCCTCGTATCCAGCCCAGCCGCTCTCCCAGTCCCCCATGCGAAGCTGCGTGAGGGCCAGATTGTAGCGTGCGCCGGGATGGGCGGGATCGCGCTCGACGGCCGTTGCGTGTGCCTTCAACGCTTCGCCCATGCGGCCCATGTCAAGCAACGAGTTGCCTCGGTTGGAGGCCGCCGCGTTGTGACCCATCGATTCAGCTCGATCGAAGGCCTCGATCGCTTCTGCAAACCGTCTCTCTGTATGAAGCAGAATTCCCTGCATGTTCGCCCCCTCGACGTGTTCAGGATCGCGCGCCATGGCCCAGCGCAACCAACCCCATGCGCCGGCCAGGTCCTCCCGCGAGGCGCAAAACTGGCACCAGGCTATGTGCGTTTCCACCTGTTCAGGGTTCATGGCAAAGGCCTTGCGCAGGTGCTTTTGCGCCTCGGCGGGGCGATGGCGCTCCCGCTCCAGCATGGCCAGATTGATCCAACCCGCGACCAGGTCCGGGCGCAGCTCGACGGCCCTGAGCAACGCGGCTTCGGCGTAGGCTTCGCGGCCTTGCTCGCGCAGAAGGCTGCCCAGGTTCATCCACGCGGCGGCAAAGTCCGGCCGTTGGACCAGGGCACGCCGGTACCGGGTCTCGGCCTCCTTGGTCCTTCCCATACGGGCGAGTACAAATCCGGCTGCAAACTCGGCCTCCGGCAGGCTTGGAGAGAACGCAAGCGCCTTTTCGTAGCGCTCGAGGGCCTCCCGATTGCGGCTCATGACGGCCAACGCGTTTCCCAGGCCAAGATGGGCAGCCACCAACGCAGGTTTGCGTCGCAGGGCAAGCTCAAATTCAAAGATTGCTTCTTCGGGATGCCCAGCACCGATCTTGAGCTCTCCCAAGCCCAGCCGGGCCAGCTCGTTCATTCCGTCCAGCCGGATAGCCTGATCGTAGGCGCGTTCGGCTTCCTCGATTCGACCATCGGCTTTCAAAGCCTGCCCCAATGCAACCCAGGCCGTACCCATCCGGGGCGCTACTTCGACGGCGGCGGAGGCCATTTTCACGGCCGCCTCAAACTGCCGGCTCGCCAGCGCAACCAGGCTCATTCCCACCAGCGCCTGGGGGTGCCGGGGGTCTGCGGCAAGCATCCGTTGGTAGCCGAGAGCTACCTCAGTCAGCCTGCCGGTGAGATGCTGGGGTGCGTTTGTCGGACTTGCGTATGCCGCCATTGGATTCCTTGCGTTGTGCATCTTTGCGTTGGTCGTCTTTGCGTTGGTCAGGGGGGATGTGCTGAAGGCCAATGTCAAGCCTGAGCAATCACCCTGCATGGACGCTAAGCCGGATGGGCGATGTACTCAACCCGGAACCTGGCAGCCGGCGCAGTTTGATGGTCCGTCATTCCCGCTTTCTAAGCGGGTTTGATTTTGGGAATTGATTAAGGGGAAGCGGATTTAAACTGGCGAAGACTCTTTGTGCAAGGAATAACCTAATGACCGAAGCATCAATCCACGAAGCACGCGTTCCGCTGCTGGAGCGCGAGCAAGTGACGGCCGAGGCCGCCGCGCTCTACGACAAGCTGTTGGCCGATCGCGGTTGTGTGCCCAACATGTTCAAAGCTCTGGCGAACGTTCCCTCGCTGGCCATGGGCATTGCCGCGTTGCTCAAGCCGCTGATGGGTGAGGGCGCGCTGGTGGGCTGGTACAAGGAACTGATTGCCACGCGTGTTGCTTCGCTGAACGATTGCGAATACTGCATCAGCGCACACCGCCATTTAGCGCTGCAGCGAGGCGCAACTCCGGAGCAGGTGGCTAGCTACGACAGTTTTGAGGCTGGACCGTTTACTGAAAAGGAGAAGGCTGGGTTCCGTTACGCCGGTTTGCTGCACGTCTCCGGGCACGTCATCGACGATGCGGCGTTTGCCGCGGTGAGCGCGCACTTCAATTCCGCGGAGCTGATTGAACTTACGGCCGTTGCCGCGGCGTTCGAGTTCTTCCCGCGGTTCAACTCCGCGCTGCACATCCCGGTAACGCCGCTGCCGCTCTCTTCAGCGGGTTAGCAGGCGACTTGAGACTCGAACCACTACCTGCTCAACTGCTTCACGAAGAAGTCGGCCATCAGGTGGTTAGCTTCCTGCGCCTCGGGAAGCATGGGGTCGTACCAGAAGGCATGGGGCAAAGCGTCGAAGACGACCAGGCGTGCGTCAATGCCTGCGTTGAGGTAGGCGCGGTGGAGGTTGACTGTTCCACTCAGCAGCAGGTCGCGGCCGCTGGTGATGAACAAGGTCGGCGGCAGGCCATGCAGATCGGAGTAGATGGGCGAGAGCACGAGGTCCTTGGGATCGGTGGTGGTGGCATACTCCGAATCGGGAACGCCGGACCGGGGCGGATCGAGATGGCCGGAAAGGCCGCGCAACGCGTAGAGTGCCTGGGAATCCCCAAGACGCGCAAAGTCGCCCATCCCGCTGAAGATGCCCATGGCTGCCGGAAGAGGCAGCCCTAGCTGCTTGAGTTTCGTAGCTACTTCCGCAGTCAGGATTGCGCCGGCAGAGGTTCCGTAGATGACGATGTGGTTGGGCTTGTAGGTCTTCAGCAGCTCTTTGTAGACGGCCACCGAATCGTCCACGGCGGCGGGGAAGGGATGCTCGGGAGCGAGCCGGTATAACACGGCTACGACCTTGATTTTGGCGTAGCTGGCAATGGGAATCGACTCAGTGTAAGAGCCTGAGTCCGAGTTGAAGCCGCCGCCATGAAGGTTTAGGAGGACTTTATCCTTATTGGCGTCGGAGAGGCCGTCGGGTGTGACAATGTGCACCGGAACTCCGGCGATGGTGTCGTCGACAAGCTGGTTGGGGCAGAGGCGGGACCAGGCGACGCGAGCTCGCGCGGTATAAGCGTCGGTCAGGCGCCGGCGGTCGGCCAGCGATTGTGGCGGATCCTGGTCTGGCTCGGCACGCCCCAAAGACAGTTGCGCCTGCGGGCTGATGGTTCCGGGCACTGGAACTACTCTGGTCACATGCGCCGTGCCCTGTGCGTCAATGAAGCTGGTGTCGCGATTTGGAGCCTCAGCGGCAGTGGTGGGCAGTGGCGCACTTGCGGGTGCGGGCACACCGGCGGGCTGCTGTGCGGCCAGAACAGCTGAGCAGATCAAAAGTAGGAGGGCGGCGTGACGAGGCAATAGGCGCATGGAATCTGGCTCCCTTTCGATAGGTACGCCGGCTTGGCGCAAGGCAAGAACGAACCGGCGGAACCCGTCCACAATACCAGACAAGCCCGGTGCCTGAATCGCCTCAGATTGGATTTCAAAGGGAGAAGTATCGATCTGCCGCAGACCGTCCGAAAAGTGAATACCCCGGAGAGGCTTCCAGATAACTATGACGCCAGGGAAGGGGAACATATTGCTCTTGTTCCACTTCCCTGGCGGGATTGTTATTTGCACTGTATTTAGTCCGGTAGGACGAGTAACCCGGCTTCCAGCAGCTTCTCTGTCAGCCGGTCGATTGCCTGCGGTAATTTGTAGGCGATGGTACGTGCGCTCATGCCCAGCAAGCTTGCCGCTTCAGTCTGCGTATACTCCTGGATTACGATCCGGCACAGCAACTGACGGTCGAGCGATCCAAGATGGTTCAGGCACGTTTCGACATCGAGGACGAATATGACAGCGTCCTCGAATGTCTTCACCGGCCGGCTTGAGACCCATCCCCGGCCGACCGGATCGCCGAGTATGGCGGGCGCCCGGCCTACCTGCATGGAGCAGTACAGGTAGCGCCTAAGCGTCTTCTCGGTGTGCTTTCGATAGAAGCCCAGACTGACAACCGGCTCTGTCGAGGCCGCCCTTGCCGGCCGTTCGGCCGGTCTCTGTTCCCATCTCCCTCTGTTTTCCCGTTCTACCGGCTGTGAATTGTTGGACTGCGAAATCATTGGCAACTGGAGGGCTGCGCTCATTGCGCACCTCCTGTTTCCGTAGCCACCGCCCAAACCTTGGCAAGCACCTTGCGGCCGGGCCTGCGCCCGTGCCGCTTTCTGCTTTCCGGCGTTGGAAAGTCTTTCAGTTTTGTCTCACAACTGAGACAGTACACACTCCCCAAAGTCTGGGCGCGGTACCAAAGACAACCGCAACCTTCGCAAATTTTCAAATGCACGCGCAATTCCATGACTGTTTCTCCGTATTCGAGCCAATTCCCGGCGGCTTTTGTTGTTAGCTGCACCGCGGGGTGACGAGAACCAGACTCGGCAACTCAGGTTTCTCATGTCCTGATGGGGGATTGCCGCCTTTGCTCTCTCGTTTTTTGTCATGCTCTTAGCGCGCAGATACTGGAATTCTCTCTACTTGCTTGCCCCATTGCGCCTCTGCCGAGCGCTTTGAAGCTAAGCCGGGAAACCGGAATGGATCTGTGTCCTCCGGTATTTGTTCTATGGCCGATGGAAAGGACAAAACCGCGTCCCCTTCGACCGGCGGCCGTGAACAGTTTCGTACAGGATTCCCACAAGCCAGTAGAGATTAAGTAATCCCAATGTAGAAATATGATTCTCTTGCGTCAATCGCCTTCGATGGTTTTCAGCCGATACGCTCTGCAATCCTAGACCAAGCACCGAATTTACAACTTAATCAACACAGGTAACTTTTCCAGAAGAAAACGGAGACCGTGCGCTGCCATTGCCGGCGGCAGATTTTCCACAGATGAATTTTACGCAGATGCACGAACGACTCCGCCTGGAAATGCTGCGCAGGATAGAGCGGGGCACGCTCAGTGTTTCGTTGCTGGCGCGTCAAACCGGATTTGGACAGCCTCATCTTTCGAATTTCTTGCACAATCGGCGCCAGCTTTCTCTGGAGGCCCTGGACCGCGTACTTGCCGCCCAGCACCTGACGGCTGCCGACCTTTTGCCGGCGCTTCAGCAAGCCGGCACTCTGCAGGTCGATGTGGAAAGCAACTCGATTCCGGTCGTCTCTCACCACGCGGCGCTGTTTGAGCCGTATATCCGCGCTGTCACCACGTTATCGATGCTGCACTTGCCTCCTGACATGCTGCGGCCGATTCGGACACGGGCTTCAACTGCGCGCCGTGCCTGGGAGCGGTTTGTCGCAGTGCGCATCACAGCAGGCGACGCCGCGCCGATGGACCCGCTGGTACTGCCGGAGGCGATTGCGCTGCTGGATCGCCACTACACCTCGTTGATGGCTTACCGTGTGGACCGGCCTAGCCTTTATGCGGTCCGTCACGGGGCGCACCTGACGCTGCGTTATGTGGAGTTTGTGTCCAACCGTCTGGTGTTGCGGCCACATAGCCTCGCCTTTCCGGTGGAGCTGATCGAAATCGATCCCGGCGAGTCACCCAGCGACCTGATCGCCGGGCGGGTGGCGCTGATCCTGAATGAGACGTGAGGGAGGGGTGCCGAGGCGCGGGCGTGCGGCGTGGAATTCCGGCACTGTTGAGGGAATGGATTCCCTGAGAAGCCGCCAACCGGACAGCGGCGATCCCCGACGCACTCCTAGCTCGATACCTTCTGCCTGATCTGCTTTACGAAGTCGTACACTTCGCTGGTGGAATGGATGGTAAAGCTGTCGGCGCGGGGGGGAGTTTTTTCGGCCGCGGCCCTGCGTAGAATTTCCAGCAGATGAACCTGGACTGGAATGAGCTTATGGACATCCAATTCCGGCCGCACTTCCAGAACCGCCTCCATGACGCGATTGGCGTCATATTCGCTGGTGAAAAACCGGATGGTTCTTCGGCCTGGAAAGCGAAGGTCGGGGATGGTTAAACACCTTCCGCTCCTGCCCTGGATCGCCCAGGCTCTCGAATCTTCGTCGAATTCCCCAAGAGTCATGTCAAGCGATCGCGGCTGGATCAATTGCGGATTCCCCCGTCTTTCCCCATTTGGCTGGATGCATCGGCCGGAACCGCTCGGCCTACTGACGATGCCCTCTGCCGAACTCCCAGGCCTGGCCTCCTCTGGCCGAAAGACCTCATTGTAAAGACCTGGGGCTCATTCGATTCACCCTACTGTAACAGCGTTGGCTCGCCCTCTTTCAACTCTTCCGGGGGAATTATTACGGGCGCAGCTACTTTGCCATCAGGCTCCAGGCTGGGGAGGCGTTCGCCTTGGGTGGCGCGGACGGTCTTGGTGTGGATGTGGACGATCTTGCCGGACGGGCCGATGATCATCGGTCCTGACCTGTCGTCGCCCAGTTGAAGCGCGCTCACATGGCTGGTACGCCACAACTCTTCTTGTACTTCTTGCCTGAGCCGCAGGGGCAATAGTCGTTGCCGGTGATGCGCGGAGGAGCCTTCGCAGCTTTGGCGGGCTCCGCCCAGCGGAGAGCGCGCTCAATATCGCTGGTGTCTTCCGGTTTTATCGGGCTCGATTCCAACGACCACCTGAATCCCCTGCCGATTGCATAGATCCATGATTTGGTATGCTTTTTCCTCGGTCGCCACGCGCACCACCGCAGGATGACTCTTTGTCCCTAGTTTTGCCACGCCTTCCTCCTTTTCTACAGGCTATTCCTCAAGAGCGGATTCGCGTAGTTTCTCCACATCCGCAAGGTCCTGATACCGGCCCACTGCGAGCTTGTTCTGAATCAGGTACTCTCGCGAGATGACGTGCGCCGGAGTCTGGCCGTCGAGGAGTTCCTCGACGCGGCTTTGCCAAGCTTCATCGAAGGAGACACCGGCAATCCCTTGCAAGATGTCCACCCGGCCAGGCGGGACCCCCATCTGGAACACGGAAGTCGGCTTGTCGTTGAAGTCGGCCGGAGTCATCCCGGCGATGGGAGCGCCGAACTCCGCAAGAGCGGCAAAGACGGCCTTGCTGTTCTCCTCGTCTGCCTTGATGAAAACGTCCAGGTCTTTGGTGCCTCGCGGCTCGGCGTGAATGCTGACGGCGTGGCCGCCGATCACCAGATACTTGACCCCGTGGGCGTTGAAGGCTGCAATGATGTCTCTCTGATCCTTCAGCATGGTCTCACCAGGCCTTTCACAATGCCTTCCAGTTCGGGCGCTCGACGCGGACCAGGGTCTTGTTCGTTGGACGATCTTCCAGATCGATCCCTTTGGAAAGATAGGCACACCGGACGATTTCCGCAACTGCCTCCATGCGCTCGGCGCAGGACCTGCTCCGCCAATAGCGGTAAGTCTCCATACGCTGCGCCTTGAAGTCCGTCACCCGTCGGATTGTCTTATCGATGGTCATGGTTCACATCCACTTTCTTTGTCGCCGATCCCAGGTATCAAAATCGAGGCCTGTTCCATCCGCCAATCAACAAGCATTTTCCCTTGTTTGCAGCTTCAGATTCTCAAGCATATCGCGCACTTCCTTCAATTCAAACGGCGGATAGCGCAAGTGAACAACGCGATGGCAATTTGAGCAGAGAATTGCTAAATCATCGAGATTGATCTCCGTTGCTTCCTTAAGACTCTTGAGCGGAATAAGATGATGAACTTCGCAAAAAGTTTCTGCCACCTGACCATAACAATGCAGAAAAGAAAATCCGCAGATTTCACAATTCAGCGAAGATGCGGACTGCTTCTTTGCCTTCACATTCTGAGGTTTACGTTCGCTAAAGAGATGAAGTCGTAGGCGCTTTTCGCCCTCCTTGGACAGGGAATCGGAATGTATATCAACATCTGGAGACTTCTCGCTTATGACTCGGACATAACCTGGAATCACCGATATGCCTGGTTGCTTTATTGAGACTTGGTTCGTCTTCTCATATATTGCCAAATGAGGGCATGCTTTATATTCATCCTCGGTGGAAAACAAAATATACCCATTGTCGTCAAACAAGGCGCCTGGAAATTCTTTCAGAAGGTGGTACCAATGACCATCGTGAATATAAAGGGCGTGCTTCGTTCCAACCTTCCATTGCCTGTTAAGTTCGGCTGCTCTCATCAAATCTCCTCAACTCTGACTCGATGTTTGCCGGGTGCCCCAGGTTTCGATTATGAAACCTGGGGCGTATCGCAGGGCGCGAAGTCCGATCACAGCAGCGTCGGCTCGTCGTCTTTCAACTCTTCCGGCGGAATAATTACGGCCGCGGCTACTTTGTCATCGGGCTCCAGGTTGAGAAGGCGCACGCCTTGGGTGGCGCGGCCGGCAGCACGGATGGTCTTGGTATCGATGCGGATGATCTTGCCGAATTGGCTGATGACCATCAGCTCCGAAGTATCGTCTACCAGTTGAATGCTGCTGACGCGGCCGATACGCGGAGTCACGGCCATGTTCTTTACACCCTTGCCGCCGCGCGTCTGCAAGCGGTATTCCTCAACGTCCGTGCGCTTGCCGAAGCCATTTTCCGTGATGGCAAGAATCCGGTACTCGCCCGGATCATGTTGCTTGGGCGTGACGGCAACACCGACCACATAGTCGTTCTTGGCCAGGTCAATGCCGCGCACGCCATAGGCTGGGCGACCCATGGAACGGACATCGTTTTCGTCGAAGCGGATGGCCATGCCCAGATGAGTGGCCAGGAAGACAATCTGGCTGCCATCGGTGATGCGCGCCTTTACGAGTTCGTCGTCCTTGTCGATACCGATGGCGATGATGCCACGCGCCATCACGTTCGAGAAATCCTTGAGCGGAGTCTTTTTTACAGTGCCGTTGCGCGTGGTGAAGAAGACGAACTTGCCTTCTTCTTCGAGGTCGCGCACGGGCAGAATCGCGCGTACGTTCTCGCCCGGCTGCAGATCGAGCAGGCTCTGCATGGATTTGCCCTTGCCCGTCGCGCCCACGTCGGGAACCTCATACACCTTTACCCAGTAGACGCGGCCTGTATTGGTAAAGCACAGCAGATAAGCGTGCGTGGAGTCGACAATGAGCTGCGCTACGAAATCCTCATCGCGCGTCTTCATGCCCGTGCGTCCGATGCCGCCGCGGCGCTGCTGGCGATAGATGCTGATGGGGGTGCGCTTCAGATAGCCCTGGTGGCTGACGGTGACGGCAACCTGCTCGTCGGCGATCAGGTCTTCAAGCTGGAGTTCGGCGGACTCATCGACAATCTGCGTGCGGCGGGCATCGCCGTAGCGGTCGCGAACTTCTTCGAGTTCTTTCACGATCACGGCGCGCAGCTTGGTGTCGCTGGCCAGGATCGACTCGTACTCGGCGATCCGCGCGCGTACTTCAGCGAGTTCCTTCAGAAGCTCGTCGATGGAGAGTTGCGTGAGGCGGTAGAGTTGCAATTCGAGGATCGCGTCAATCTGGCGGAGCGTGAGGCCCTTCTCCTCGTGCGGGAGTTTCACGCGGTCGAGGGTAATCACGATCTCACTGCCCTTGCCCCACGCATACAAATTCTCGCGAGCTTCTGCTCGGGAACCCGACGCGCGAATGATCTTGATGACCGTATCAAGATTGTCGAGCGCTATTTTCAGGCCTTCGAGGATGTGTTCGCGGGCACGATCCTTCTTGAGCAGAAAGACGGTGCGCCGCTGCACAACGTCGACGCGATGATCGATGAAGGCGCGGATTGCCTGGTCCAGGCCGAGTTCCCGCGGCTGGCCATTCAGCACCGCGAGGAAGATCATGGAGAAGCTCTCTTGCATCTGCGTATGCTTGTAGAGCTGATTGAGAACGATCTCGGGCTGCGAGCCGCGCTTGAGCTCGATGACAATGCGCATGCCGTCGCGATCGCTCTCGTCGCGCACATCGCTGATCTCATCGATGATTTTGTCGTTGACCAGCTCGGCGATGCGCTCAATGAGCTTGGACTTGTTCACCTGGTAAGGAATTTCGGTGACAATGATCGCCTGTTTTTCCTTGGTCAGGTTCTCGGTGGCCACACGCGCGCGCATCATGAAGCGGCCGCGGCCGGTCTTGTAAGCCTGCGGAATTCCGGACTTGCCGTAGAGGAATCCGCCGGTTGGGAAGTCCGGTCCCTGCACATGTTTCAGCACTTCCGCGAGGCCCGCATTGGGATTGGTCACCAGTTCGATGGCCGCGTTTACCACTTCGGTCAAATTGTGCGGCGGAATGTTGGTGGCCATTCCGACGGCGATTCCGCTTGACCCGTTGACGATGAGGTTCGGAATGCGCGTGGGCAACACCACCGGCTCGAATGTGGACTCGTCGTAGTTCGGCGTGAAGTCCACTGTCTCCATCTCGATGTCGGAGAGCAGCTCGCCGGCGATGCGCGACATGCGGCACTCGGTATACCGCATGGCTGCGGGAGGATCGCCGTCGACGGAGCCGAAGTTTCCCTGCCCATCGACCAGCGTGTAGCGCAGCGTAAACGGCTGCGCCATGCGCACCAGCGTGTCGTAGATGGCCGAGTCGCCGTGGGGATGGTACACGCCCATGGCCTGGCCCACGACCTTGGCGCACTTGGCGTATTTCTTGTTGTACTCGAGGCCCATCTCGCTCAGCGTGTAGAGCACGCGGCGATGCACGGGCTTGAGGCCGTCGAGGGCGCTGGGCAACGCGCGGCCGATGATCACCGACATCGAATAGTCGAGATAGGAGCGGCGCATTTCCTCTTCGATGTTGATCGGAATGAGGTTGGTGCCGCTGTTGGGCGGGGTTCCGCCTTCAAGGGGGAGCAGGGGATTCTGATCGTCGGCCATAGGGTCTTTTCTGGCCCGCAGGAAGGCGGCGAAGAAGGTCCGGAAAAAGCGGGGCCGGGCTCCGTGGGCTGTGCTTCTATTTTACCCTTTGAAAGCCGGTTTCAGCAAGATGAATTGAAACAAATAAGTCCTTATATTGGTTGAATTTATAGTAATTCTTAACTGGCCTTCGTGAAGGTCAAAGCGGCTCAGGCAGCGCGACGGGTTTTAGGCTTCGATTTGACGCCGTTTCCGGCCCTCTTTTTTGCGCGCTTCTCGCCTTGATCCTCACCCAATCCAGACAGAATTACGGGCGGGCGATCGGGCATCGTCACTTCCAGCCAGAGGTTACCGCCTTTACGCTGGGCATACTTACGCAAAGTGGTTAAGTAGAGGTCGGCGCGCTTCTCCCAACGTCGAACTGTCTCTTTGGTTACCCGGAACTTCTTTGCCAAACTGGCACGGGTCCGCTTACGGGCCTTTGCCATCATTCGCTGGGTCGTCTCGTCTGCAAGGGCCTCGGGAATGCTCCGCTCATCGGTATGGTCTTTGATCATCAAACCCTTCCTTAGATCTAGCACGCGGCTGGAATTCACCCCAACCTCTTAGCTCATTCATCGGCCGAACTCAGCCCTACAGCAGCCCCGGCAGGCTCAGTACACAGAACACAGCTTGCAGCGCCACAATCGCCCCACCGGCGGCCATCGCCATGCGTCCGCGCGAGCTCTCGTAGGCGTCGGCAAACACACCGCCCACAAACGTCAGCAGGAACGGAAGCGCCCAGAGCAACGGGCTTCCCGGCGCACCGGTCATGACGAGGACCATCAACACCAGGGCGCAAAGCAGCGGAGCGGTATTGCCAAAGTAGCGCGAACGCCCGATCCCGACGTAGAGCGCGACTGCCGCAGCGGCAGCCACGGTAATTCCCGCGTTGCCCAGAGTCGAGAAGAACCGCCTCGCCGGGTCAAGCGAAACCGACAAGAACCCCGCTCCCGAGCGGAAAACATAACTGAACGCATCGGGCGAAAACCCGTAGCAGGCGAACACCAGTACCAGTGCACCAAACACAGCAACGAGCACGACCGGCAGCACCTGGCTCCTGCGCCCCGCGGCCACCCAAAGCATCGCCACCAGCCCCAGCAACGCCACTGCGGGCAAGGCCGCAATGTGGGCAGCAGCCGCAAGGCCAAAGGCCGCAGTCAGCAGCACAATCCTAGGCCGCCATTTGTCTTGAGGTCCCTGCATCGCATGAGCCACGCCGATGCAGGTGTACACGCCGCCGTAGACGCCCAGCGCCGCCAGCACCTCCGCATTGGGCGCAACGCAGGCGCGCAGAACCGCGGGAGAAAAGCAGTAAAGCGCCAGCGCGGTGTATCCGCCGAAGTTTCCGTAGAGCCGCCGCGTCACCCACCAGAGCCCGCCGCCCAGCATGCATCCGGCCAGCAGAAACGGCAGGCGCAGCAGCAGAAGAACGTGCGTAAGCTGGTGGCGCAGCTCCCATGTTCCGATCTCGCCCCCGGTTTGAATCACCCGATCTTCCGGCTTGCGAAAGTGGTCAAGGCCGCGCTCCGCAAGCAGGTTCAGCGTCAGCGGCAGGCCGGCCAGCCGGTAACCGAGAATGCCATCGTGAATGTTGCCGCAGGTGGTGTAGTAGCCTGTCAGAGCCGAGGGCCGCTCCCAGGTCTCGCGGCCGCAGCGCGCGTACTCGTAGTCGCGATCGCTGAGCGACTGATGCTCCGTGAGCCAGAGGCCCTGGATGAGAAAAAGCGCCAGCAATCCCGCCGCGATGCGTTGCGGGAGATTGAAGTGGAAGCGGCGGATCCTGCCAAACCGAAGTGTCATCACGTTCAAACGAGTCGATTCCAGTCTAAACGCCGGTTCCCCGCCGCTTGCCGGACGTAGCGTCATTCTGCCGCGTGAACACGAGAAAGCCGCCCCGAAGGGCGGCTTTCTCTTACTGTGCTGAAATTGAGTGTTAGTTGGCGTTGTTGAAGATGGCTCCAATCGATTCGCTGGACGCGGGTGCGCTGGCGTAGGGGTTGCTTCCCAAGACAACGGTGCATGTGTTGGGCCCAGTTGCAGTGACCGGCGTTGTCGACGTGCAGTTCCAGGACCATCCGCCGAACGCGACACCCGGTTCGGATGGAGCAGTCAAGGTCACCACGGTGGGTGCGCCATTGGTTGTCAGGGGATATGTCGCCGTGCAAACCGAGGCACCCTCTGAAGTAGCCAGGGCCGAACCTCCGCAGTTTATGACATTCGGCGTACCCGTCGCTGAGGGAGCGGTGATCAGCCAGTTGGTCGTATTCAATCCTGCGTTGAAGACTGTAAGCGTCACCAGCAGTTCTGGTGCGACCGTTTCCGGATTGCACGATCCTGGCACGGCC
>Ga0302275_10000427_pt1 | contig 47431 bp, 39 predicted proteins | sample III_Bog_N2_2_FD_200229 | JGI IMG/M metagenome (GOLD analysis project Ga0302275, IMG submission 200229) | Peat permafrost microbial communities from Stordalen Mire near Abisko, Sweden - III_Bog_N2_2 | ecosystem: Environmental > Terrestrial > Soil > Wetlands > Peat | place: Sweden: Abisko... | reverse complement strand
CAAGGTGCAGATCGACGTGCGGCTGGATGAAATCGTTTTGCGGGCGCTGGAAAAGAAGCCCGAACTCCGCTACCAGCAGGCCAGCGAGTTGAAAACTCAAGTGGAGACCATCGTGGCGAGCCCGCCCGGTAGCAGCCGACGTGAGGCTCAAACTGAAAAAATGGAAAGTAATCAACGCTCTTTGCTCCGGACTCCTGCGATTGTCGGAATAATCGTCGTGCTCCTGCTGGCGGCTGGGTTCTTCTGGCTTGGTGGAAGGAAATCCGGCTTGGCATACAAGGAATGCCTCGTCGAACGGGCGCGATTACCTAATGATACCGCCGGCTTACAGGTATTCCGCTGGAATTATTCCATCCCGCCCAATCATGTGGCGATATTCCGTTATATCGTTGCCACCAACAGCCCGCCCCAGATGATTGAAGGTTTGACGGTTTGGTTTGCAGCGGGGACGAATCAGCCAGCGAAGGGTTTCATGCAATGGAGTCAGCAGGACGGTCATACGCTCTCGCCCGAACTCGACCAGCAGGAACGTTGGGACATGGTATTTCGTACCGCAGAAGGAAGCGGCATAAGTGATAGCCTTTGGATGGACAAAGTTTGGAGGAATAGCATGTTGGGTTTGGGGGATACATTCAGAATCGAGCCGGGAAAGACCGAGGATATTTGGGTAAATTATTTGCAATTGGACGGAAGAAACAATTTTGTCAATTATTCTGATAGGTATGGTTCGAACTACGTTCTCATGCAGGTCAGTCTGGAAGCTCTGCCGCCGGGGATGAATGCTGGTGACCGTGGATTTGGCGGCACAGGGACAAATTGGGCTGCCTTATTGCCACGATTCATGAGACCAGATGACTCGCAAGAGTCAATTTCTACTCCATCGCGTCAACCGGCCGTGCCCGATCTTTCGTTCGGCCCGGTGACGGAAAATTCGCTTTTGTTCAATACCAATGGCACGACTGACGGCTTTTGTCTGGAATCAAATCAACTTGTGATGTTTCCGAGAAGCGGCAAACCCCCGGAGTGCATCGCCTTTGTGGACGACCCGGACGACACCGCCATCTTTATCCGAACAATCTGGGATGTTTTTTTCATGCCCGTTAAAAATCAGGAATGGGATGACCTACCGGTAGCCCGAAAAATGGATCTGGTCGCCGCCAATACCAATCTGACATGGACCTGGGTGACCATGGTTAAAAAAACAGATTTGCCGACTACCTACCTGTTCCGAACCAGTTCCGGCCTAGTCGGTGTATTCCAATTATCCAACTTGACCAACGGTGAAAATGGGGTGGGCATTCGCTACAAGTTTTTAACCGAAGCTTCAACTAATGCCTTGTTTCCTGCATTAGATTATACGCAAACCAGCCGACCGAATGGCGTGAAACCCATTCCGCGTGAAGCGGCGAAGCTGTTCTTCCAATCGCGTGAACTCATAATATCCATGGCTTCCCATCGCGGCTCAGAAGACAGAGCTTCAATGGTTGAAATGGAAAAGCTGGTTATGCGACGGAATGACATTGAGCATGAACTTGCCGGGCTGACCAAAGGCACCCCGTTTGAAAGCGCGCGATGGGACGATGCACAATTCTCCCGGAGGTTTGAGCAAATTGATCCGAACCATGACCAGACAAATTGGCAGCAGGCGGAGGCGGAAATGAAGGTTGCCCGGTTTAACGAGGAACGGCTGATGGCCGACGCAGGTGCGGCGGACTGCATCCAACCGCAGGCCGGCGAATTGAAATTCGGCCCGTGGATTGAAACCACGTTGCTGCATCCGTCGGTGGGCAGCAATTGTTGCATCAATATCGATTCCGGTGACGTGTTGACGCCGCCAACGGAAATCCTAACGGCCATGACGGTGACGAACCGGCCTGGAAAGGACTTTTTTGAAGCGATGCCGGAATCATTCTTCTGGGGACGGTATCGCGCGGCGTCAAAAGATACCAACGCCCTCGCCCAATGGATCGAGGATTCCAGCGTAGACGCCGTGCCGCTGGGTGCTTACGGGCTGGTGGTGTTTTGCCCCGTTTGTTCCACGATCTTGATGGAGGAAACGGGTGATGCTGCCAATTGGGAAGGGCGGATCACGCCCGCATGGTTGCTCTGGAGATTATATTTTACGGGAAAAATGAACACTGAACCCAAGGCGCCAAACGCTTATGAGCTTCTGACGTTCCCGACTGGTGCATCGGCCTCAACCAACTCCCTTTGCCTTTTCCGCACCCGTTCCGGCAAACTGGGAGTTCTACAAATCACCGGCTTCACCGACAACCCGCCCGGCGTGAAGATTCGTTACAAGCTGGTGCGAAACAGTAACACGACCGCCACCTCCGTCAGATTGCCGCCCGCCGCCGCGCCTGAACTTTCCTTCGGCCCAGTGATGGAGCGGACGATTTACGATTACAAATCCGGTAAGGACTGGCTGCTTAATCTGAAGACCGGTGAAACCTTCCCTCCGCCCGCCGGCCTCAACTGGGACAAGAACTTCTCCGCGATTTGGGAATGGGCACACGCCCACGGAGCGCACGTCGCCGGGTTATCCGAGTTCAGTCAACATTGGCATGAAGGCGATCCTTATCCCGTCATCCTGACGCTGAATGATGGGTATGGGCCGCCCACGGCCGCCAAACGGGGACTATTCGGTTTTGAAATGAAGGCGGCCATTGTGCCAGCAACGGGCGTGACCTTTGAAACCGTCACGCCGCCGCAACTTGATGGCGCTTTGCAAAACCAACCGGCGTCGCCAAGGAGGGATTCCAGCGGTGGGCCGTGGTTACCTCAATTCGCAAGCATGCCTTGGCATGACGCGAAATGGCAGGGCACAGACGATTACCTTTACGCGTTTCAAACGGACGACGGACAAAGTGGAGTGCTTCAAATCACCGGCTTCACCGAGAACCCGCGCGGTGTGAAGATTCGCTACAAACTGGTGCAACAATAAAGCAGCGGCTTAGAACAATTAGTTGGGAGGAGACGGCAAATTTTTGTTTACGCCCGCTGCCCATTGGTCGCGCGCGTCAGGGGTTCGCTACCGGCCAAAAATTCGGAAACGGATCCGTCTGAAAAAAACCTTTGTAAAGATTGGTGCGCATAGCAGGATTTGAACCTGCACACCTTGCGGCACTACCACCTCAAAGTAGCGTGTCTGCCAATTCCACCATATGCGCAACCGAGCAGAAAATCTTGCCTGATGACGTGGCAGAAGCAAGTTTTTTCACCGCCCCAACAGCCAGTTCCAGCCGCGCCACTCGCTGGGCTGGGCGGAGCGGAAGCTGTCGCCGTGCGGTTTGTCCAAGTCAATTTGCAGCAGGAAACTGATGCTGCTTGCGCCGCGATCGCCGTCGCGGATGGCGTTGAATCCGTAGCCGTAGCTGGCGATGAACCGGAATTTATCCGACGGTGCGCGATATAAAATTCCCCCGCCGACGCCGCTGATGGAGTTGCCGGACTGGCCGGTGCCGGGCAGGTAGTCAATGACGGCGGTGGCGGCGTTGAAGTCGAGGTTCCAGCGCTGGTTGGGCGCGATGGGCAGGAGATAGCTGGCGTTCAGCAGCACGAACTGCTTCGCGCTGAACTCCTGATAATAATAGCCGGGCAGCGTCAGCGGGTATTCCGCGATGAGCGGAAGAAAACCGCCGAGTCGGTAGGCACTCAGGCGGTCGGCATCCACGGTGGTGCCACCGACGAGGCGCGCGTAAAAATTCTGTTTGCTGTCCGGAAACGTGTAGGACAACGCCGCCGCACTCCAGAACTGGTGTGAGGACGGCTCGATTTCGCGGTCATTGTTAAAACCATAACTGCCGGGTGCGGTGCGGAAGTAGCCTTCATACCAAATGGATATTTCCATCGCGAGTGCGGGAAACAGCGTCGGCTCGATGCCGCCCCAGCGCAGGCCGGTGCGCACATTGTAGGTCATGCCGTCTTTGGGAAGCTCAAAATTGCTGGCGGTCGTGTCGTTGCGTTCGTAGGCAGAATAATGCGCCGTGCCGCGCAAAACATAATTCAGCGGAATCAGGTCGCCGGGATTGAACAGGTGATACACGCTGGCCGAAACCTCGCCGTCGTTGCCATCGAAGGACTGGGCTTCGATGTATTTGCCGCTGTTGACTTCGCTATAGCTGTCGGCGAAACCACCGCCAGCCGCGCCGATGGCGAAATCCGTGTTCGGCCCGAGCAGGTGGTTGAAGCCGAGTTCCGAATCCAGATAAACCGGCGCGACCGCCAGCCGCAGCGTCAGGTTGGTCCGCAAAAATCCCGGGTCGTTGTGATAGTAAAACGCGTAAGCTCCCAGCGGCGAAACGCCTTCCAATGGCTGGTCATAGCCAAACTGAATGAGATCGCGCTTGACGGGGTCAATCTGCGCCGAGACGGCGAGCGGGAGCACGAGCGCCAGCCAGCACCAGCCTATTCCGATTCGCGGCATGGCTGATTTCATAAAGCAATCGCGCGGCGGCGGCAAGCGCGTTCGTGCCACATACTTTCTGGACACACAGAAAAAATTCCGGCTAACTATGGCGAATTTAATTTCGCCGAATGTCATCACTCAACCCAGAAAAACTCGCCCGCGCCAAGTCGCTCGGATTTTCCGACCGGCAGATCGCGCATCTCACCGGCACGACCGAGGATGAAATCCGCGCGTGGCGCAAAAAAATAAATCTCGTGCCGAGCTACCGGCTCGTGGACACCTGCGCCGCCGAGTTCGAGGCTTACACGCCGTATTATTATTCCACTTACGATCGTGGTGATGACGAGGTCAAAGGCAACATCGCGAAAAAAGTGATGATTCTCGGCGGCGGCCCAAATCGCATCGGGCAGGGCATTGAATTTGATTATTGCTGCGTCCACGCGGCGTTCGCGCTGAAGGAAGATGGCTTTGAAACCATCATAGTGAATTCCAATCCGGAAACCGTTTCGACCGATTACGACACCAGCGACAAACTGTTTTTCGAGCCGCTCACGCTCGAAGACGTGCTGCACATTTACGAACGCGAAAAATGCTGGGGTGCGATCGCGCAATTCGGCGGCCAGACGCCGCTGAACCTCGCGCTCGGTTTGCAGAAAAATGGCGTCAACATCATCGGCACGTCGCCGCAGAGCATTGAGATTGCCGAGGACAGAAAATTGTTCGCCGCGATGCTCGACAAATTAAAAATTCCCCAGCCACCAAACGGCCTTGCGACGAACGCAGAAGAAGCGCTCGTTATTTCCAAACGCCTCACTTATCCCGTGCTCGTGCGCCCGAGCTTCGTACTCGGTGGTCGCGCGATGCAGATTGTTTATTCCGACACGGAGTTGACGCACTATATGAAATTTGCGGTCGAGGTTTCATCCGACCGCCCGGTGCTCGTGGACAAATTTCTTGAAGACGCGACGGAGGTGGACGTGGACTGCATCACCGACGTCGGCCATTTCAAAAATCCGAGCGAAGGCACGATTGTCATTGGCGGCATGTTGGAACACATCGAATTTGCCGGCGTGCATTCCGGCGATGCCGCGATGGTGCTGCCGCCGCACACTCTGTCGCCGAAAGTCATTGATACCATTCGCGATTATACGCACGCAATGGCGCGCGAACTCAAAGTCATCGGCCTAATGAACGTGCAATACGCCGTCAAAGGCGAAACCGTTTATGTCCTCGAGGTGAATCCGCGCGCGTCGCGCACCGTGCCGTTCGTTTCCAAAGCCATCGGCAAGCCGCTGGCCAAACTTGCCGCAAAAGTAATGGCTGGAAAAACTTTGAAGGAACTAAATTTCACCGAGGAAATCTGGACAAAGTATTGGGCGGTGAAAGAATCCGTTTTTCCGTTCAACAAATTTCACGGCCAAGACATTTTGCTCTCGCCCGAAATGCGCTCCACCGGCGAAGTCATGGGGCTCGACGCCGACCTCGGTGTGGCCTATGCGAAATCGCAGATGGCCGCGAACTCACCGCTGCCGCTCGCAGGAAAGGTATTCATCAGCGTCAGCGATGCGCACAAAAAAGAAGTCGCGGCAGTTGCGAAATTATTTTCCGACCTTGGCTTTGAACTGGTCGCCACGAGCGGCACGGCCACTATCTTGGAAAAGGCGGGCTTGAAAGTTCAGCGTATTTTGAAATTGCTGGAAGGGCGGCCGAACGTGATTGACCTGCTCAAGAACAAGGAAATCCAGTTCGTCATCAACACGCCGAGCGGCGCGGCCCCGCGCGAGGACGAAGTGAAAATCCGCACGACCGCCGTCTATACCGGCACGCCGATCGCGACAACTTTGAGCGGTGCGAAAGCCGCCGCGCTCGGCATCGCCGCGTTGAAAAAATCCGGCTACGCGGTCAAGACGGTGCAGGAATATCACTGACTTAAAATGAAATCCGCAAAGGATGGCGGCTGGTTGCCGCATGAATTCGCCTTTGCTCTTTTTTTTGGAATCACGTCCGTCCGTCTGTTTGCGATTAAAGGCGACGGTATTTTCTGGGGATTGATTTTTTCCGGGCTGGCTGCGTTTGTTTCTGGATTGAGAGGATGGGCAATCCAATACCAAAGCGATTGGCGGCAACGGATTCGGCTGTTGCTCTATTTGCCGCTCATGCTGGTTTCATACAAGGCGTGCGGCTTTGCGGTTCCAATATTTCATCCCGGTGCAACATTTTTTCTGGCGGATGCCGACCAATGGCTGCTCGGCAAAGACACCGCACTTTTTTTAGAACCATGGGTGAATCCACACCTGACCGATTTGTTTTACGGTCTGTATCTTTTTTTCTTTGTCTATCTTGGAATCAGCTTGTGGCATTACGGGCGCGGTGATTTGCAACCACTCCGTCGGTTTGTTTCAGGACTTTTTACGATTTATGGAATTGGGTTTCTTGGCTATACGCTGTTGCCGGCAGGCGGGCCGTATCTGGAAATTCCAAACCATTTCTCCGTCATACTCATCGGAAGCTGGATCACAAATTACGCCACCGCGCTGATTGTCTGGGGCAGCAATCGTGTGGATTGTTTCCCGTGCCTGCATTTTGCCGTCACCTTTTTCATCCTTGTTTTTGATTGCTGGCACTGTCGCCGTCGGTTTTTCTGGATGGTGCTGCCTTGCGTCGGAATTTGGATTTCGACGATTTATTTGCGGCAGCATTATCTGGTGGATTTATTTGGCGGCTTGGTTCTGTCGGTCTTTGCGCTCTGGCTGATAAAGCCCACGCCGCCGGTCATCAGCGGTATTGAAAAAAACGATGATAACTAAAAAATATCAATTAGTTGTTTTGCGCCGGATTGCCTAATTTCACGTTATGCAAACACTGCCGGTAAGAATTCTGGGAACTGGAATCTACCTTCCAAAGACAATTGTGACTGCCGGAGAAATTGACCGGCGCGCCGACCTGCCGGACGGCTGGACGGAAAAACATTCCGGCGTTTTGACCAGACATTTTGTCGCGGACGAAACCGCCTCATTTATGGGTGCGCGCGCCGTGGAAAATGCGCTGGCCAGTGCCGGACTAAAGCTTGCGGATGTGGATTGCCTCGTCTGCACCAGCGGCACGGCGGAACAGCCGATTCCCTGCACCGCCGCGCTGATCAGCGAGCAATTGAATGCGCGGCAAAACTTTCCGGCATTCGACATCAATGCGACCTGCTTGAGTTTTCTCACCGGGCTGGACACGCTGTCATATCTGGTCGGCAGCGGGCGTTACCGGCGCGTGGTCTTGGTGGCGTCGGAAATCGCCTCGTCCGGCCTGAATTGGAGCGATGCGGAAACGTGCAGCATTTTGGGCGACGGCTCGGCGGCGGTTGTGATTGGACGGAGCGGTGAAAATGAATCTTCCAAGATTCTCGCGGCGCGCATGGAAACCTTTCCGCGCGGCGCACATTTGGCGGAAATTCGTGGCGGCGGCAGCGGTATGCACGCGAAACACTTCGCGGAAGATAAAAGTGCGGACTATTTATTTCACATGGAAGGCAAAGGCATATTCAAAATCGCCTCGGAAATTCTCCCCGGTTTTGCCGAACGCCTGCTCCTCGAAGCGAAGTTAGGCTGGGCTGATTTCAAAATCGTTATTCCACATCAGGCAAGCCTTGCGGCCCTGCGGCTGACACAGCGTCGCTTGGACATTCCCGAAGAAAAATTCTTCATTTATGCCGAGCGTGTCGGCAACACGATTGCCGCTTCCATTCCGATGGGAATTCATTTTGCTCTTCAAGAAGGACGATTGCGGCGCGGCGACAAGGCATTGCTGATTGGCACTTCGGCGGGATTTTCCGTCGGCGGACTCGCCCTGGAATTCTAATGAATCCACACCTGCGCAACGCGCTTGTGACCGGTGGCACCGGCTTTCTCGGTGGCCGGCTCGTGCGCCGTCTCCACGCAGACGGCTGGCGTGTCACGGTAATCGGGCGCAACGAAACTATTGGTCGCACGCTTGAAGATTTAGGAATCCGTTTCATCCGTGCCGACCTTGTTGATGCGGCAGCGGTGGATGCCGCGTGTCGCGGACAGGAAATTATTTTCCATTCCGGTGCCCGTTCGTCGCCATGGGGACGCTACGCGGATTTTTACAATGACAACGTGCTCGCCACGCAAAATGTCGTCACGGCCTGCGAACGCCAGAAAATTTCCCGGCTCATCCACGTCTCCACGCCGAGCATTTATTTTGACTTCACTGACCGGCTCAACATTTCTGAATCACAACCGCCCGCGAAACCGGCCAACCATTACGTCCGGACCAAATTGCTTGCCGAAGCCGCCGTGGATGCCGCCGCTGCGCGCGGGCTGGCGGCAATCACCTTGCGTCCGCGCGCGATTTTTGGCCCCGGCGACACCACGCTTTTTCCGCGCCTCATCCGCGCCCACGACCCGCGCGGTTTTCCGCTCATCGGCGACGGTGATCCGCTGATGGACATCACGTTCGTTGAAAATGTCGTGGACGCGCTGCTGCTCGCGGCCGCTGCGCCTGCGACCGCGCTCGGGAGAAAATTCAACGTGACCAACGGCGAACCTTGGCCGCGTTCAAAATTGATCGCTGCTTTATTTGCTGAGATTGGCCGGCCATTGAAAATACGCCGCGTCAATTATCACGTCGCCAAATGCGCCGCCGCGTTGCTGGAAAATATTTCCAACCTTTTCACGTCCGCCCGTTGGGAACCGCCGCTCACGCGTTACACTGTCGGCATATTGGCGAAAAGCCAGACGCTTGATATTTCCGCCGCGCGTTCAGTTCTTGGTTATGAACCGCGTGTGACTATTGCCGACGGATTGCGCACATTCGGAGTTTGGTGGAGGGAGGCAAATCATGCCGCTTGAACTCGTCTTGATGACCGATGGTTGGTGTGAGCAACTGGAATACATCGCTTGCCGGGGCGGAAAATTCCGCCGCATCCGCTTCGCCTCGATGTTCGCGCTGATTCAACATCCGCAACTTGGCCCGGTTATTTTTGACACGGGCTATACGCAGCGATTTTTCAAAGAGACCCGCCACTTTCCCGCCAAATCTTATCGTCTCGTCACGCCAGTTCAATTGAATGAAGCCGGCGACGTTGCCATGCAGTTGCGCGCTCGCGGCATCGCGCCCGAAGAAGTGCGCCACGTCATCGTCTCGCACTTTCACGCAGACCATGTCGGCGGCCTGAAAGATTTTCCGAACGCAAAATTTCATTGCACCCGCGCCGCGTTTGATTCCGTGAAAAAACTTTTCGGCTGGCTTGCTGTGAAACATGCATTTCTGCCGGGATTGCTGCCGCCGGATTTTTCGGAGCGCGCCACGTTCGTCGAAGACGCGACGGCGGTGCGGCTGCCTGCGAGCCATGCACCATTTTCCGAGGCGCGCGATTTGCTTGGCGACGGCAGCTTGCTGGCCGTGGAATTACCCGGCCACGCTATCGGCCAAATGGGGGTTTTTTTGAATGCAACCAACGGAGGTGATTGCCTGCTTGCGGCGGACGCGTGCTGGTTGTCCCGCCAGTATCGGGGATTTCTGATGCCGCACGCCATTGTCCGTCTGCTTGTGGACTGGTCTGCCTACAAAATCACCTTGCAAAAACTTCACCAGCTTCACCGGAATAATCCCGCGCTGCGCATCATCCCCACGCATTGCGCGGAAATCTGGAAACCATCTTGAGCAACCTCGCCGCCATCCTCTGGCATTACGCCGCCGCGAAACGCAACGCTCGTCGCTGGCGCAGCCGCGCGGAGCTGGAGGCATGGCAGGATCGCGCCGTGCAAAAACATCTCGCCAGAATTCTGCCGCGCTCGTCATTTTACCGGCAGCTTTACGCTCAGCGACCATTGAAAGACTGGCGCGATTTTCCAATCACCAGCAAGACGGAGTTGATGGCGAATTTTGAAAATTGGAACACTGTCGGAATCCACCGCGAAGCCGCCTTCGCCGTCGCACTAAAAGCAGAAGACTCGCGCGATTTTGCCCCGATGATTGGCAATATAACCGCCGGACTTTCATCCGGCACTTCGGGCAGTCGTAGTTTATTTCTAGTCAGTTCAGCGGAGCGTCATGCCTGGGCCGGAACTTTGCTGGCAAAAATTCTTCCCGGCAGTTTGCTCCAACGCCATCGCGCCGCGCTGTGCTTCCGCGCCAACAGTAATCTTTACGGCAGTGTCAAAAGCCGACGGTTTCAGTTCGGTTTTTTTGACCTGCTTGAACCGCCGGAAAAACTGGCGCAGAAGCTCGGCGAATTTCAACCGACGTTGCTCGTCGCGCCCCCTACGATGCTACGTTTGCTTGCGGAAGAAAAACGCGCCGGGCGTTTGAAGATTCAGCCGACGCGGATTTTTTCCGTCGCGGAAGTTCTCGAACCGCAGGAGCGGGCGGCCATTGAAAAACAATTCGGCCAGCGCCTGCACGAAATTTATCAGGCCACTGAAGGTTTTCTTGCCACCACCTGCGCGCACGGCACGCTGCATCTCAACGAAGACATTCTCGTCGTGCAAAAAGAGTGGCTCGACCGCGTGCAAAAAAAATTCACGCCGGTCATCACGGATTTCCGCCGCACGACACAGCCCATTTTACGCTACCGGCTCAACGACATTTTGACCGAGCGTGACGAACCTTGTCCGTGCGGCTCTATCTTCACCGCGCTGGAAAAAATCGAGGGCCGATGCGACGATTTGCTGCGATTCCCATCGACGCGGCCCGGCGAAACCATCTCCGTTTTTCCAGATTTCATCCGCCGCGCCGTCATCACCGCTGATGATGCGATCACGGAATATTCCGTGACGCAACGTGCTGATGGAAAACTGGAAATTGCGCTAGAAATTTTGCGCGAAACCTCCGCCCGCGCCGAACAGTCTGTGCGCGCCGGATTCGCGGCGCTTTGTGAAACACTTCGCTGTGAGCGTCCAGAAATTGTTTTCGTTCCTTTTGTTCCACCGCCACTCGGCGCGAAACGACGACGCGTCCGCCGGGCAAGCTAAAGCTTGAACTCCAACCCTCTTGTCTTATTTTTCGGGTTGTGAAATCCGCCGCGCCACAATTGCTCCCGCTGCTCAAACAATACTTCGGATTCACTTCGTTCCGTCCATTGCAGGAAGAAATCATCCGCGACTCGCTCGCGGGACGGGATACGTTCGCGTTGCTGCCGACCGGCGGCGGCAAATCACTTTGTTTCCAATTGCCAGCGCTCGCGTGCGACGGACTCACCGTCGTCGTTTCGCCGCTCATCGCGCTCATGAAAGACCAAGTGGACGCGCTGCAAGCCAGCGGCATCGCGGCGACTTTTTTGAACTCATCGCTTAATGCCGACGAATCGCGGAAACGCCTGGACGGTTTGAACAACGGCGAATTCCGCCTGCTCTACGTCGCGCCCGAGCGGCTGATGCTTTCCGGTTTTCTCGATGACTTGAAACGCTGGAATGTAAAACTCATCGCCATTGACGAGGCGCATTGCATCAGCGAATGGGGCCACGATTTCCGCCCCGAATACCGCCAGATTTCGAAACTGCGAAAACATTTTCCTACCGTCCCGTTCATGGCGCTCACCGCCACCGCCACCGGCCGCGTGCGCGAGGACATCGTCAACCATCTGCAATTGCACGAGCCGAAATCTTACGTCGCCAGTTTCAACCGGCCGAATCTTACTTATCGCGTCATCGCCAAAAACAAGCCGTTCGATCAACTCTTTGAATTTTTGCGCGCGCGTCCGAAGGAAAGCGGCATCGTTTATTGCCTCTCGCGCAAGGCAACCGAAAGCGTGGCCGAGCGCCTGAACGAAAACGGCATCAGGGCCAAACCGTATCACGCCGGCCTCACGCCCAAGGAACGCAGCGAACATCAGGAACTTTTTTTGCGCGACAATATCCGGGTCGTCTGCGCGACCATCGCGTTCGGCATGGGCATCAACAAACCGAACGTGCGTTTTGTCGTCCACTACGATCTGCCGAAAAACATCGAGGGCTATTATCAAGAAACCGGGCGTGCGGGGCGCGACGGTTTGCCGGGCGAATGCGTTTTGCTGTTCAGTCCGGGCGATGCGGTCAAGCAGACAACGTTCATTGACGAAAAACCGAATCCGCAGGAACGGGAAATCGCGCGGAAACAATTACAGCAGATGGTGCATTACGCCGAGTGCGCGAATTGTCGTCGCAGCGAACTGCTCGCATATTTTGGCGAAGCATTTTCCACGAATGATTGTGGCGCGTGCGACAACTGCCTTTCGCCGCGCGCAACTTTTGACGGCACGCTCGCCGCGCAGAAATTTCTCTCGTGTGTTTATCGCATCCGCGAGAAAAATGGTTTTGGTGTCGTACTAAACCATGTTGTCGAAGTCCTCACCGGCGCGGACACGGAAAAAATCCGCAAATGGAATCACGCGCAGCTTTCGACGTTCGGCATCGGCAAGGAACACAGCCGTCCCGAATGGGCGGCGATTGGCCGCGAGTTGATCCGGCTCGGTTTTCTGCGGCAGACCGCGGAAAAATTTAGCGTGCTGGAAATTTCCAACGAAGGCCGCGCGGTACTCAAGGAGCGAAAAAAAATCACGCTCACCAAACCGGTCGCCGCGCCGGAAACCAAAACGCACCACGTCGGCGAAATCACTTGCGACGAAGTTTTATTCGAGCGGCTGCGCGAACTGCGCAAGCGCCTCGCGGACGAACGCGACGTGCCGGCCTACATTGTTTTCTCTGATGTGGCATTGCGCCAGATGGCGCGGAATTATCCCGAAAACGAACGCGCTTTCATGCGTATCAGCGGTGTCGGTGAAAAGAAGTTGCGCGAGTTTGGGGAAATTTTCCTTGGCGAAATCGCCGCGCATTTGCAAACGAGCCCGCGCCAGATTTTTGCGGAAGAATCCTTCGTTGTTCCCGTCGCGCAGCGTTCCGCTCTCGGTGACACGGCGCGCGAAACGCTTCGGCGTTTTCGCGCGGGCGACTCGATTGAGCAAATCGCCTCCAGCCGTGGTTTTGTGGCTAGCACGATTTACGGACACCTCGCCACGGCCATTGAATCTGGCGAAAAGATTGATTTGGCGCAACTTCTCGACGCCGAGGCGCAGGCGCAAATCGCCACCGCGTTCAAGCGCACTGGCTGGGGCAACATCGTTGGCGCGGGGGAATTGCTCAGCGAAAGATACAATTACGGCCTGCTGCGGATTTTCCGCGCGGCGGCGAATGCCAAAAAGTGAATTATTTCTTGTCCGGCGCGTTGGTCGCCGGTGAATTGGTGTCCGCAAAATCAATCGAGGCGGAGTTGATACAATAGCGTAGGCCGGTCGGTGCTGGGCCGTCGTCGAAAACGTGGCCGAGATGACTGCCGCAGTTCGCGCACAACACTTCCGTGCGGTGCATTCCGAAGCTGTCGTCCTCGCGCTCGATGACCGTGCCTTTGGCCGCGAGATCGGAAAAACTCGGCCAGCCGCAGCCGGAATCAAACTTGTCCTTCGACGTGAACAGCACTGCGCCGCAGGCCGCGCAGCGATAAACGCCTGGCTCCGTTGTGTTCCAATACTTGCCGGTGAACGGCCGCTCGGTGTTCGCATCGCGCAAGATGGCATATTGTTCGGGCGTCAGCCGTTTGCGCCATTCGGCTTCGGTCAGTTGGAAAGGGAATTTCATGGTGGAGTTGGTTGAATTGTTCATGGTCGCTGGACTGTTCGTCGGCCCGGCGTTGCAGCCGGTGGCAAACATCATTGCGCTCAGCGCGATCAAAATCAAAGTCGGTTTCATTTTCATTTCGTTTTTGCCGTGACAAACCTATGCCACTGATGTGTTCGTGCGTCAAACGCTACCCCGAACCCGGTTGGTCGGCGTAGAAAACAATTTCTAGAAACTTGGAGATGCGCTAGTCTGTTTCCGTTCAATTTCAAATTATGTCAGTTAATCCAACTAAACTTTAGCACGAGATGAAAATTTCCATTCAAGACTTGATGGCGCGAAGCGGCGTGGCATTTGGCACGAGCGGCGCGCGCGGGCTGGCGACCGCGATGACGGATTCCGTTTGTTATGCGTATGCCAAAGGTTTTCTGCAATACCTTGAATCCATTGGCGAAATTAAGCGTGTGGGCGAACGCGTCGCGGTCGGCGGCGATTTTCGGCCCAGCACGAGCCGCGTGATGGAAGCGGTCTGCCGTGCGGCGGATGATCTGGGTTATCGCGCGGTGAACTGCGGGAAAATTCCGTCACCCGCCGTCGCGTTGTTCGGTTTCGAAAATAAAATCCCCTCGATTATGGTCACGGGCAGCCACATTCCCGACGACCGCAACGGCATCAAGTTCAACAAGTGTGCCGGCGAAGTTTTGAAGTCGGATGAAAACGGCATGAGCAGCCAGATCGTCGAGTTGGACGACGCGCTGTTTGGTGCGGATGGAAATTTCGCGCAGGCAAAATCGCCGCCTGAAGTTTCGCCCGAAGCCGGCGAAAATTATGTGATGCGCTATTTGAATTTTTTTGCGCACGACGCGCTGAAAGGTTTGCGAATTGGCGTTTATCAGCATTCCGCCGTCGGACGCGATGTGCTAGTGAAAATTTTTTCGCATCTCGGCGCGGAAGTGACGCCGCTCGGTCGTTCGGAAAAATTTATTCCGGTGGACACCGAGGCGATCCGGCCCGAAGACGTGGAGTTGGCGCGCGACTGGGCGGTTACGGGGAAATTTGACGCGTTAGTTTCCGCCGATGGCGATAGTGATCGTCCACTGATCAGCGATGAAAATGGCAACTGGCTGCGCGGCGACATCGCCGGGATTTTGTGCGCGAAATTTTTGGAAGCTGATTCTGTCAGCACGCCGGTGAGTTGCAACACAGCGGTGGAAAAATGCGGCTGGTTTCACGAGATCCGCCGCACGCGTATCGGCTCGCCGTTCGTGGTGGCCTCGATGATGAAAGCCTGTGCTGGCGGGGCGAAACGCGCGGTCGGCTACGAGGCGAACGGCGGCTTTTTGCTGAACTCGGACATTGAAACCGGCGGCAGAAAACTACGGGCTTTGCCAACACGCGATGCTGTGATCGTGCTGCTGGGAATTTTGCTGCTGGCAAAATCGCAGAAGCAAAAAGTTTCCGAACTGGCAGCAACGTTGCCCGCGCGGTTCACGGCGAGCGATCGCTTGAAAAATTTTGCGAACGAAAAAAGCGCGGCGATTCTGGCAAAGTTTAATTCCGGCTCCGAAGCTGCCGACAAGTCGGCGGTTGAAAAAATGTTTGGCGGAATTTGCGGCACGGTGGCCGCATTGAATCGCACGGATGGCTTGCGCATCACGTTCGCGAATGAAGAAATCATTCATTTGCGTCCATCCGGCAACGCGCCGGAGTTCCGCTGTTACGCGGAAGCGGCTACCGACGAGCGCGCCCGCGAGATCACCGCGAACGCGCTCGCCAGAATCATCAACGGCTGACTATTAGCGCCAGTAACCGCTGACCCATACGTGGTGATGGCCGTGCGAGCTCCAGTGAGCATGCATCCAGACCGCCCCCGGATGCGGACGTGCCGACCAATGGCCACCGACCCAGACCCAGTGGTCGTGCCATTCCCAGCAGCCGTGAACCCAAAACCAGACATCCAGCGGGCCGGGCGCAATGGTGATGACCTCATCTTGCGGCGGTGGCGGTGCGGGCGCTTCATCCACGACGGTTCCGTCCGGTGGCGGTTGTTGCACATAAACCGGGCGGTCGCGATAGACCACTTGGCGTTCCACGCAGCCGGCCAACAAGGGCAGGCTGGCGGCAATCAAAACTGTTTTTACCAAAGTTGAATTTTTCATATTCAACCCAACAGACGCGGCAGCGGGAAAATTGTTTCAAAAATCAGTGTGACGCGGCGGCGGTAGATTTCATGTATTGCGGGCGTTTGAACAGAAACACCAGCGGAATGCCAGCGAGTGCGAGCAGGCCGAACAGAAAAAAATTGTCCACGAACGCCCACAGATGGGCCTGCTGGTCGAGCAGCGAATAAACGGCGTTGTAAGCCTGCCGCGTCGCGGTCACGGCATCGGCATGATGCGTCAGCATATTTTTGGCGATGGCGAATTGTTGCCGGAACGCCGGATTGTCCGGTGACAAGTTTCCCACCATGAGCGCCTGGTGTGCCTGTGCGCCGCGCGCGAGCATCGTGGTGACGAACGCGATGCCGATGCTGCCACCGAGATTGCGCATGAGATTGTAGAGTCCGCTCGCGTTGCCGATCTGCGCCTGGCCGAGCTGGCTCATGGTCGTCGTGGTCAACGGCACAAAGATAAAACTGATGGCGATGCCGTTGATGACGCTCGGCCAGATGACATCAATCTTGCTGATCTGCAAATTAATGCCGGCGAGCAGAAATGATGAATATGCCAAGGCCACAAATCCGAAACACAACATCCAGCGCATCCGGATTTTTCCGACGAGCCGCCCGACGATCATGGTCGTAAAAAATGCCGCCACGCCGCGCGGGCTCATCGCGTAGCCGGCCTGCAACGCGGGATAGCCCATCAGTGTTTGCAGGAACAACGGCAGTTGCGCGGTCGTGCCATAAAGAATTGCCGCGAGCGAGGTCATCAAAATCAAACCGATGGTGAAATTGCGATTTTTGAAAACGCGCAGGTCCACGAGCGGATGGTCAATTTTAAATTCCCACCAGATGAACGCTAAAAAGGCAACAACGGATGTGAGCGTGAACCAGCGCACCCACACCGCGCCAAGCCAGTCGGCTTCCTGACCTTTGTCCAAGACGATCTGCATCGTCGCGAGCCACACGGCAAGCAAGCCAAAGCCGATGTAATCAATCGTCGCCGATTTGGCGCGCCTGATATACGGCGGGTCTTCGACAACCCATTTCGCCATCAACACCGCCAAAATCCCCACCGGCAGGTTGATGTAAAAAATCCAGCGCCAGGAATAATTGTCCGTGATCCAGCCACCAACAGTTGGGCCGAGGATCGGTGCCACCACGACACCCTGCGCGAACACCGCCATGGCCGCGCCGCGTTTTTGCGGCGGAAAACTTTCCAGCATGATGGACTGCGCAATCGGCACCATCGCGCCGCCGCCGAAGCCCTGCAAAATCCGCGCGATGACGAGCGTCGGCAGATTCCACGCCAGCCCGCACAGCGCCGAGGCGAAGGTGAACATGATGATGCAAGAAAGCAAAACGCGTTTGCGCCCGAAATAATTTCCGAGCCAGCCCGTCATCGGTAAAATGATGGCGTTCGAAACGAGATAGCTGGTCAGCACCCAGGTCGCCTCCTCCGGCGTGGCGGACAAGCTACCCGCGATGTGCGGCAGCGCGATGTTGGCGATGGACGTGTCGAGCACTTCCATGAACACGGCCATCATCACCGTGACCGTGATGAGCCACGGGTTGTGTCGCGGTCTCCATTCGGATTGGGGTGTGGCTGCCATGAAAATAAAAAATTCCGCCAGAATAATAATGCATTCTCGCGGCGAGTAAAACTGCGTTTTGAAATGGAATAATTTTTTCTCAAGGCTGATGGATTTCTGGGTTTTGAACCATACGGTCGCAATGGTCTTGCCTTGATTCGGGCAGTCAGAGCGAAATTGACGCTGGCCTTTTTTCTGATAGATTGTCCGGCCAATTATGAACCGTAATCCGCACGTCGCAGTTGTCGGCGCCACCGGCGCCGTCGGCATCGAAATGATCAAGACGCTGGAAAAAAGAAATTTTCCCGTGGGCAAACTCACGTTGCTCGCGTCCGCGCGCTCCGTCGGCAAGAAGTTGAAATTTCGCGGACAGGAAATCGCGGTCAAGGAACTCACGAAAGATTCTTTCAACGGCATTGACATCGCGTTGTTCAGCGCCGGCGGAAGCATTTCCAAAGAATTTGCGCCCGTCGCCGCCAAGGCCGGCTGCGTGGTCGTGGATAATTCCAGTGCGTTCCGCCAAGACGATTCTGTTCCGCTCGTCGTGCCGGAGATCAACGCCGCCGACGTGAAATGGCACAAGGGAATTATCGCCAATCCGAATTGCACGACCGCGATCACACTGATGGCGCTTTACCCGCTGCACAAAGAATTCGGCGTCAAACGAATTTTTGCTTCGAGCTATCAGGCGGTTTCGGGAACTGGCGCGCAGGCGATTGAAGAATTAAAGCGGCAGGTCGAGCAAATCGTCAAAGGCGAGGCAGTGACCAAGGAAGTTTATCCGCATCAAATCGCGTTCAACGTGATTCCGCAGGTGGATTCATTTTTGCCGAGCGGTTACACGAAGGAAGAGATGAAGATGGAAAACGAAGGCCGCAAGATCATGCACCACGCGGATTTTCGCGCGAGCGTGACTTGCGTGCGCGTGCCGGTCTATCGCTCGCATTCTGTCGCCGTCAGCGCGGAATTTGAAAAGCCGATTTCAGTGGAAGCTGCACGCGCCGTTTTGAAAAAAGCGCCCGGCCTCGACGTGATTGACGAGCCGGAAAATAAAAAATATCCGATGCCGCTGTTCACTTCCGAGAAATACAATTGCGAAGTTGGTCGCATCCGCCTGGATTGCGCTCTGGACAACGGCCTATGTTTTTGGGTGAGCGGCGATCAACTACTCAAAGGTGCGGCGCTCAACGCGGTGCAGATCGCGGAAGAATTGTTGAAATAATCTTAACAGCCAAGAGTAAACTAAATAAAGAAGGCATGAATTCAGGAAACTGGTTCCTGCTTTCTTGCTTTCCTAATTAAAATCTTGGCAGTTCTAATTTCCCGGTTTGGCCGCGTCTTTGGTGAAGGCGCTCAAGTTTTTTATCTTCGCGTCCTTCGCCGCGTCCATCACGTTGACGATGCGGAACCACGGCGCTTTTTTGTCTGCGCGGATGGCCAGTTTCACGTCAGGATCTTTCGCCGCCTCCGCCTGCAATTGCCCGCGCAACTGGTCGAGCGTCACCGGCAAATTTTTCTGGCCGTAACGAAAATTTCCGTCGGCATCAATATTCACGACTAGCGGCGGATGTTCCTCTGCGCCGGATTTCTGGGCCGATGAGGATTCCGGCAGTGCCAGCTTGAGTGTCGGCTGTTGCTTGAACGTCGTCGTCACCATCAAAAAAATCAGCAGCACCACCAGCACGTCAATCAGCGCGACGATGATGACGGCGGGCGGCGAACGGCGTTTGCGGACGAGGAAACGCATGGTTCAGGATTTTTTACCACGATATTGCCGGCGGATGAATTCGTCGCACAGCGTCTCCATTTCCACGGCCAGCACCTCGACTTTTTTGGTGAAGTAACTCCAGAAAATCAGCGACGGAATGGCGATGAGCAAGCCCGCCAGCGTCGCGCGCAAAATCAGCGCGATGCCTTCCGCGAGTTTGGTGGCGTCGTTCAAACCGGTTTGGCCCAAATCACCGAACACGGTCATCATGCCCGCAATCGTACCGACGAGGCCGAGCAGCGGCGCAATGCCGACAATGACTTCCAGCACCACGAGTCCGCGTTCGAGATGGACGACTTCATGGCGCGCGGCGGTTTCGAGCGAATCCATGTTGTCGTCCTTCGGCCAATCCAGCCGGTCAGCGGCGAGCTGGATGAGGCGGCCAAGCGGCGAGGGGTTTTTTTCGCACAGGCTGCGGACAGCCTTCGCGTCCTCGCGCGTGCGGCATTCCGCGAGCGCGGCAGCGATTTGCGGCGGGACGACAGAGTTCCAGCGCAACATCCACGCGCGCCAAAAAATCACGCCACCACCGACGACCGAGGTCAGACCGAGCAAAACATAAACAGCATTTTCCATAAATTAATTTTTAACAGCGACAGTTTAATCCAGACTGTAATAGAACGTGAAGGTCATTTCCCGGAAATTTGCGTTGATTTGACGGCGCATATCCGACGGCCATTTGGCAAAGGGAGCGGATTGTTCGATGGCTTCGACGCAAAGGTAGCCCAGCACGTCGCCGACGCTGGTGCTGACGATTTTGGATTCGGTGACCGTGCCGTCCGAATTCAAGTGAAAATAAATGGTCACTTTACCGGTGCGATCATACGCATACTGATAGTTGTCGAGTAGATCAAACCAGCGTTGCTGGATGGCTTCGATGATCGCGCTGTCATAAGCCCCAAAAGGCGTGGCGATGGCATCCAGCGAGGCCCGCGAGGCGTGTCGGCGCACGCCGCCGTTTTGCTGCATCTCCTGACCGGCGAACTGGCTGGATTGCGCAAGCGCTTGGCGGATGGTGCGCGGCCGTTCCGGCGTCGTCGGTTTTTCGTCTGGCGTGGCGGTTTCATCTGGTTTGCCCGGCTGTAATTCACCGGGATTCAGCGCGGTTGCGGGCTTGGCTTCTTCCGGCTTTTGCTCGGTCGGTTTTTCCGGTGGCGTGGGCGGGACGGGTTTGGTTTTGGTCGGTCGCGGCGTGTCTTCGGTCTTGGGCATGAATTCCTGTTTGCCGTTCAACTTCGGCTGATTGGAATCAACTGCCGCATCGGGATTGGCGGCCTGAGAATTTTTGTCGGAATAATACTTCGCCTGCTTCGGCGCGTCGGCGGACGCCTGTGACACATCCAAAAAAATGGTCGGGTCAATATTTTGCGCGACGGGCTTGGACGGCAGCGCCACGAGCTTGTGTTGTGCGGGCGGAAAAAGTTTTTTCAGCCAGCCGGTCTTTTTTTCCACCTCGTAACCGCCCCAGATCGCGAGGTGCGCGAAGAGGGAAAACAAAAGCGCGAGCAGCAGCCGCTCTTTTTCAAGGCGACTGAAACGCAGGGAACCCAATTCGGCAGGTGCACGAACCATGAACCTTAATTTTGCCGCACCTGCACGCCTCCGGCAACTGATAGATTTGCAGTCGCATTTTCCCGCCTTGCAGTTTGGCGGCATTTTGGTTTCATCGCGCCATGCCAAAAGCCTCGCTGGCCGCCATCGTCAAACACTGCGACAAAATTCTGCGCACGCGCGCCATTGGCGATTACGACGGCGCGGTGAACGGATTGCAGGTGGAAAATTCCGGTTTCGTCACGCGCATCGCCGCTGCGGTGGACGCCAGCCTCGCCACGGTGGAACTCGCCATTGCCGCCAAAGCGGATTTGTTGATTGTGCATCACGGATTGTTTTGGAGTCCGCGCCAGCCGTGGACGGGGAAAAATTACGAACTGCTCCGGCGGCTCGCGGAAAATAATGTCGCGGTTTACAGTTCGCATCTGCCGCTCGACGCGCATCCGAAACTCGGCAACAACGCGCAGCTTTGCGCCGCGCTGGGATTGAAAAACTTGAAGCCATTTTTCTTGAGCCACGGACGGCCCGTCGGTTTCAAATCGCGGACAAAAATTACCCGGAACGCGCTGGCGCAAAAATTGGCGCAGGCGACCGGCATGAAGCCAAAAATAATTCCCGGCGGCAAAGAAATTTGCGCGTGCATCGGCGTCGTCACCGGCGGCGCGGGCGCGGAATTAAGACAAGCCGCCGCCGAAGGCGTGGACACCTTCATTACCGGCGAAGGTCCGCATTGGACTTTTGCGCTGGCGGAAGAATTGGGGCTGAACGTTTTTTATGGCGGCCATTATGCGACGGAAACTTTCGGCGTGCGTGCGCTGGCGGCGGAACTGGCCAAAAAATTTGGCGTGCCGTGGAATTTTCTGGATCACCCGACCGGCCTGTAGAGACGAGTTGATGCTCCGGTTTTAATATTCTCGATAGCCTTGGGCCACGGGTAGGCGCCGACCGATGCCGAACGCGCGTGAGGTGACTTTAAGCCCCGGCGCAGCCTGCCGGCGCTTGTATTCGCTCAAGTCAATCAGCCGCACCACGCGCCGGACGATCGCCGCGTCGAAACCGGATTTTATAATTTCTTCGACGGAACAGTTCTGAACGACATACGCGTCCAGAAGCGCATCCAAGATTTCATACGGCGGGAGCGAATCCTGATCGGTCTGGTTCGGGCGCAATTCGGCGGAGGGCGGCTTGGTGATGGACGCGGCAGGGATGATTTTGCGCTCGCGGTTGATCCAATTTGCAACCCGGTAGACGAGCAGCTTTGGCACGTCGTTGATGACCGACAGGCCGCCGCACATGTCGCCGTAAAGCGTGCAGTAGCCGACGGCGGTCTCGCTTTTGTTGCCGGTTGTTAGCAGCAGCGAACCAAATTTATTCGACATCGCCATCAGCAGCACGCCGCGCAGACGCGCTTGGATATTTTCCTCGGCGACATCTTCCGCGCGGTCGGCGAAAACATTTTTCAACTGTTCCTTCGCGGTCAGAAACAGCGGCTGGATGGGAATGACGTCATATTGGATGCCCAAGTTTTCCGCCAAAATCCGCGCGTCGTCCAGGCTGCCTTGCGAGGAGAATTGCGATGGCAGTGAGACGCCGCGGACGTTTTCCCTGCCCAGCGCGGCCACGGCAATCATGGCGGTCAAGGCCGAGTCAATGCCGCCGCTCAAGCCGAGCAAGGCAGATTTGAAACCGCATTTGTGCGCGTAATCGCGCAAGCCGAGCACGAGCGCCTTGAAAATTTTTTCCTCGTCCGGCAACGCCTCGCGCACGATGGCCGGGGCACGGTCGAGTTCAACGAGCAAAAAATCTTCGTCAAACATTTTGCCTTCGGCGACGAGTTGGCCGCCGGCGTTGAAAACCAGACTCGCGCCGTCGAAAATCAATTCGTCATTGCCGCCGACGGCATTGCAGTAAATCACCGGGCAATGGGATTTGGCGGCCAGCGCGGCGAGCATTTCGTGGCGCAGCTTGTTTTTGCCGAGATGCCACGGCGAGGCGGAAATGTTGATGATTATTTTTGCACCGGCGGCGATCAGATTTTTCGCCGGATCCTGGCGATAACGCCGTTCGTTCCAGAAACCTTCGTCGTTCCAAACATCTTCGCAGACGGTCAGGCCGATTGCTGCTCCGTTGAACTCAACGGGAAGATTTTCCTGCGCCGGTTCAAAATAGCGCGCTTCATCAAAGACATCGTAAGTAGGCAGCAGAGTTTTCTGGCGCGTCGCCAGAATTTTTCCATTTTGCAGGAGTGCCACGGCGTTGGTGACGGCGTGGCCGGGCCGAACTTCGTTGCGTCCGACGTAGCCGACCGCCAAGCTGGTTTTTCCAGTAGCCTGCGCGAGTCGCTCCAGCACCGCCAGATTGCCTGCCACAAAATTTTCGCGCAGCAGCAGGTCGCGCGGCGGGTAGCCGGTGATGGCCAGTTCGGGCAGCACGACCAAATCTGCTCCAGCGTGCACGGCGTGATCGTAGGCGGCGAGAATTTTTTTTTCATTGCCTGCGAGATCACCGACAGTGGTGTTGATTTGCGCCAGAGCAATTTTCATCCTCTAAAGCTGTGCAAAGATTCCATCGGGCGCAAGTTTTGTCGAAGTTGATGGCTTCCAACTCGTGAGTGGCAAAAGCCAGAGTTTAAACCGGGCATGGCGCAGCTAAACCCAATTTGTTATGGAACTATGGGTCGGCCACCAGGCTTGAGGCGGTTTGTCCTGGCAAATTTACGATAGGCTGCCCAGCCATCCAGAAAGCCGCGCAGGTCTGAACCGAAAGACCGGGCAAGTTCCCGGTTGCCGAGAATTTTATATTGCGCGCTTTTGATGATGAGTTGCACCCATCGGCCGCAGAACATGAACAGCATTTTGGGAGCATTGCGGTGTTCCCACAACAGGGCCGCGCCGGTGTAGCTGTAAATGTAGCGGGTTTTGAAAACCTCTTCGGCGCTCAACTTGTGCTTGTGTCGGACGACCGCCGCCGGCTCATAAACGATCTTGTGCCCCGATTTCAGTGCCCGATAAAATAACTCAATGTCCTCGATGGCGTATTGGATGATGGATTCACCGCCGAACCGTTCGTCAAAACCGCCGAGTTTTTCCAGAGCCACGCGCCGAAAAGCCATGCTGCTGCCGTGGCCGATGCCGAATGGCACTGGTGCTGCCGACTTCAAGTGTTTGGCAAAAATCTTGGTGACGTTTGCAAGCACGAAGCCCGGACTGAAACGGATGTCTTCCGGACCAAACACCCGGCGTTCCCCGCCCAAGTCCTGGCCGGCCACTTCTTCAAATAAATCAGCGGCGTCATTGCGACTGTATTGCACGACGCGACCGGTGCAAACCCAGACTGCCGGGTCGGAAAAATTTTTTATCGTCTGCGTCAGCCAGTCTTTAGCCGGCACGCAGTCGTCATCGGTGAAGGCAATGATTTCGCCGGTGGCCTTCGCGGTGCCCAGATTGCGGGCTAGCGACTGGCCGCGGCGCGGTTCGGCAACGTATTTGATGCCGTATTGGCGGGCGAGCTGCTCCGTTTTTTCCCGATCCGCCCCGGTGCTGCTGTCCACAACGATGGTCTCAAAGTCTGGATATGCCTGCCCAGTGATGGCCGCAAACGCCTCGCCGATGAAGTTAGCACGGTTACGGGTGATGACAATTATGGACACGCGCATAGATCGGATGGTGGCAGGCTAATTTTATCTGTGCCGCCGGATTTGTTTATTCCGGTTTTCGGGCCATGACTGTAGGCGGCGGCAGATGTTTATAGTCGAGCCCGGTTTCAATGTCCACAGGGCATTAAGCCGCACCAGCGGCAACTCGCCATATGCCGGGAACCGCCGTGCCCGGTTTCACCACCGCTGAAATTTACCATTGCCGCCGGGTCCGCTTTTGCGGAGCATGGCCGCCATTAAACAACGGCCTTTTCCAAACCATGTTTGAACGACTCGACCGATTTTACGAATTCACCAAACGGCATCCGATGCTTTATCCGATTTTCGTGTTGGTGAAATTTTTTCTTTATCTGCCGCCGCTGATTGGTCATGAGGGCTTCGGTGGCGCGGCCCACTGGTTGTTTTACCGTTTCAAATTTGCCTTCCACAACCGGAAACTGCTCGCCGCCGCCGGCCTCTCGGAGCAGCCAATCGAGATTTTTCGTTCGCGACACGGTTTCAAACTTTTCTGCTGGATCGAATATGTCATCTACGACGAAATTTTTTTGGAACGGGTCTATGAATTTTCGTCGTTGCGGAAATTTATCAGCGGTTTGCGCAGCGGGGTCGTCTTGGATTTTGGCGTCCATCACGGTTTGTTCATTGACTTCATCCAAACTTGGAATCCCAGCTTGGATTTTTATGGTGCCGAGTTAAGCCCTCACAATTATGAGAGTGCGGCGGCGCGGTTTGCGGGCAATGCACGCGTCACGCTGCTGAATCTTGGCATCGGTGGCACGGCGCGTGATGTAGTGATTAAGCTGGTGCCGGTATCTTCAAAGCAGAGCATTTATTCCAGTGAGGGCGGCGAGCCGGTGGCGGTCAGAATTATCACGGCGGCAGATTTTGTGGCACTCAACCAGTTGACGGGGCGCGAGATTGCGCTTTTGAAAATGGACATCGAGGGAGCCGAAACGGAAGTGTTCGAAAACTTCCAGTCCATCGCAGGCATCTTGGCTGTCACCCGCTGCTTTCTGATTGAAATCCATGATGGCGCGAATGTGCCGGCCATTACAAACCGGCTGGCCGTGGCCGGCTTTGTCTTTCAAGAACGTCGTGGTATCAATTTTCTCTTCCAGCGCGCGGGTTGAGAGGAGTTTTCAAAGGACAATTATCATTTGGTTGTTGCCGTCTGTTTCCGTGCGAACAGCAGCCCGATAGCCAGGCAAAAGCCGATGCCCATGGCCGCCAGCGTGACATAAAACGGCTTGCTCGGCAGGCTGAAATCAAATTCCACCGTGTGCTGGCCGGGGGGCACCTGGACGCCGCGCATGAGAAAATTACACCGCAGCAATTGCGCCGGTTGGCCATCCACGGTCACGCGCCAGTTGGGATCATATTTGTCATTGAGCAACAGAACCGAAGGGGCGGTGGCATCCGCGTTGAAAACAATTTTCTTGGGCGCGTAGCTCTGGAATTCCACCGTGCCGGAATTTTCATTGGTCGCGACGGCGGCCAGGTCTTTTTGCGGCGTGGAGATCAGAACCGTTTTCGCCGGGTCAAAATTCAAGTCAGCGAGCGTCTTCAGATTTTCCGTGTCGTTGGTGTTGACCTGCCAGTTGGAATAAAGTTTGGCGCGCGGTAGGGCACCGGTGAAATCAAACAGTGCGTAACGCCCGTTATCATCTGGGACGGCGGTGAGTTCTTCCAGCCGACTGGGTTCTAAGATGCCGGGCTTGGGCACGATTTCAAAACGCTGGACGATGCGGAAACGATGTTGCGCCGGGTCAAGCTCTTGGTTCAACACGTCGAGGTAGCCGGTGGGGCCGAGCAGGTATTCGGTGTTGGCAAGCTGCCAGCGGCGGGCAATCAACGGCGCGGATTCCGCCGTGCCGTGCGGGGAAAGTGCGTCCAAATAAGTTTTCAAATCTTCCGGGACGCGCGACATTTGTATCCAGTCTAGGCATTGGATGTTGTAATAGGGAAAGTGATGCTGCATCCATTCGATGCGGTAAACTTGCTCGAATAATTCCATTCCTTCCGGCGTGCGAAAGGGCAGGTCGGCCACGCGATGTTCGTAAGGTTTTTCGCGCAGGAATTCCACGATGGGATTGAGCGTGCCGACTTCGTATTTCTGTTTATAATCCCAATGGACGATGAAGGGCAAGTTCGCGCGGCTAAGGTCGAGAATCAGGAAGGCTCCCAAGAGCACAGCACCAATTTTGGCGCGTGGGCCGGAAAAATAACCGGCGATGACCAGCGTCACCATTATCATCGCCACCGCCAGCAGGATTACAAACCAGCCGACCTGGCCGATGCTGAAGGCGGCAATCTGGTTCGCGAGCGATTCGTCTGGATAACCCATTTTTTGCAGGTAACTGACGAAACTGGGTTTTTCGCCCGCGAAAATCAGCCAGCCCAAGAGGCTGGCGCCAAAAATTCCCGCGCAAATCTGTGTCCATTTACGGTCGAAACCATCCGCGCGCGTTTTCAACTGACCCGTTGGCGGGCCACCCTTGGTCGCCGGGCTGGTCAAATAGCGTTGGCTTAAAGCGTGAACGCCATAAGCAAAAAGGACGGTCAGTCCCAAGCAGACAAAGATTAGGAATTTGGCTGGGTTACGGATGGTGGAAAAGTAAGGCAACTTGTAGAGCAGCCCGTAAAACATCGGGGCAAATCTTCCCCACGATAGCAGCAACGAAACCACCAGCAACACAGCCCAAAACCAGATGTATTTTTTCTGCGTGGCGGAAAACGGCGAGTCTTTTTTCCGCAACGACTGGGCCACTGCCCACGCCGCCAGCAGCCAAACGAGGATGCCGCAGTAATTGCCACCGCCGGAAAACCGCATCATGCCCGCCGGCGGCGTGCCTGTGGCACCGCTGTCGAGGAACCGGTCAATCTCCGGGCTGCGTCCCATGCCGCCCCAGTAAACTCCGCCGTCATACCATTTTTGAAACTGCGGCATCATGTCCTTGGGCGTATCCATTTTGTAACCGAACAGGCCGGGGACGATGAGGCCGAGCGTTTCCTTTTTCGGCAAGCTCCATTGCGTGGCCCAATCCCAATGTTCAAGTTTGGTCTCGGAATCCTGCGCCGCGCCGGCCACGCCCTGAATTGAGGTGCTGATAAGCGAAGTGACGGTTTGCGCCCCGATGAATCCGGCAAACACGGCAATGACCGCCACCCGGCTCAACCCGCGCATGACCTTGGCAACAAAGGCATCGTCAGTTTCCACCAAAGATTTTAAAAAAACAAACCCCGCGATGAACAGGCTGTAAAGCGCACCGATGTCCGCCGCCTCAATGACATTGATGCCTACGCAAAAGCCAGCCAGCGCGATCCGCATCCAGCGAGTGAATGCGGGTGTTTCCCGGTGGTTGGCTTCAATGAGCGCCAACGCGAGAAAATCCATGCCCAAGGCGATTTGATGAGAGGCTGTGCCCCAGCAGGCATCTCCAAATGCGCTTGAACCCAGCATCACGGCCAGCGCACCCAAGATAGTGGCCAGTGGCGTGAGTTTTAAGCAGCGGAAATAAGTCCAGGCTCCTACGCCAAGGATGAACAAAGCTACCGGAGCTAAAAATTTCGAATACCCCAACGGCCCCAAGCCCCACCGAATCAGAGTGTTTACGCCCAGGGAAAATGTTCCGGCGTTGAATCCCACATCGTTAAGGTCATCCCACATACCGGTCATTCCCGCGGGCAATCGGGTCCATTCAGTCATTTGCTGGCCGAGCGGGCCGTCGTTGGAAAAGTGAACAAAATCAGGAAGGAAACTTTGCCAGAAAAGGAGCGCCAGCACGCCCGCTAGCAGTAACAGAGGCCACAGGTATTGTCCTTTGCCTGCGGAACGTGGGCTTTCAATTTTCATAATTCAGGTGCGGTTGGCTAAACATAAAGCGCAAGTGTCGAGGATGCTTCCCAGTGGTGTCAAGACAGCCGGATTGAATAAATTGTTCAAACAGTATTGTGACGCCGCCCTGATTTCTCTATAAATCTTTAAAAAGTATGGGTCTCGACATCAATTCAGTTCTGTTCCTTCTGGCCGCCCGGAAACGCGGTGCCGACTTTAGCAATGTGCTGATGATTGGCCGCCAGGATTTGAACGTCTATCCGGCCAAAATGCAACAGGTGCTCACTCAAGCCGGCCTTGCGGCCGACCTTTTTGCGCCGGGAGCGCCCGACACCGGTTTTGCCGAGCCATTTTTCAAGGCGCTGGGAGCCAGAAAAATTTCTGCTTTGGACGCTTCAGCTTTCGAGGGCGCGGAATTTGTCCACGACTTGAACCGGCCAATCAACGATGATTTGAAGCAGAAATTTGATTTGGTTTATGACGGGGGCACGTTGGAGCACGTTTTTAATTTTCCGGTGGCACTGCAAAATTGTCTCGAAATGGTGAATGAAGGGGGACGCTTTATCACCCAGACTTGCGCCAACAACTGGTGTGGCCATGGTTTTTATCAATTTAGCCCGGAATTGTTTTACAATGTGCTAGGCGATGACAATGGCTTTGAAGTCGAACGCATGATTATTCACATGGTCGGACCTTATGGCCGGTGGTATGAAGTGGCCAACCCACGCGAAATCCAGTCGCGCGTGGAATTGTTCAATAGCTTTCCCCTGCAACTGCTGGTCCAGGCTCGTCGCAAGAGAATCGTTCCCCTCTTTGCCAAGACACCGCAACAAAGCGACTACACTCCCCGTTGGGCCGGCCGGTCGCCAGAACTACGCGAGCCCCTTCTCCCAGCGCGTCCCCAACTTGCGAAAATCCTGCCTGGAGTTGCGCGGCTCCGAAACGTCCTCAAAATTGGCTGGAAAATGTGGCGCGGCAACTCGCTTGCCAACCGGAAAAAATTCAAGCCGGTGAAAAAATCTGGCCAGCTTGCCCCGCTCAAAATAGACCTATGAGTCGCCCCACACAATCTGCAGTGATCACCCTTGCAATGGGTCGGGCGGTGCAAAATTTGGATTACACCTTTTCCAGTTTTGCAAAATGTCCGGGCGTTGAGTTGCACGCTTTTATTCTAGGACACCAGCTCCCGCAACGCCGGATTTCCGGCATTGAATATCACTTGCTCACGCCGGTGCCGGATTTTTCCGATCCGCTGCGGGAAATATATTTTCGCCGGATGGAAGTGCTAGATTCCCTCGGTGCGGATTACGCACTCACGGTGGATTGTTTTGACGTGCTCTGCCTTCGACCATTGCCATCGTTTGAAAAATTGCTGGGTGGCGCAGACGTAGCGGCATGCGTGGAACACGCCGGCAGCCGCTATGTTTCGGGGCAAGGCTATACCTCAAATTATCTCAACGGCGGCGTGTTCCTCTGGAATGTACCGCGCAGCCGCGACATTCGCACGGAGATTGTTGCGCGCGGCCGGGCGCATTTTCGCACGGTGGCCGACGATCAGTTGTGTATCAACGAGATCATCCAGACAAAATATTTCGACCGGCTGCGGATTTTGCCGAGCCAGTATAATTACCGGCCCAACTTCAAGAAAAGACAGCGCGGCTGGCCAACCGTAAATCATCTAGACGGCGTGGTGGTTTATCACAACGCGTTTTGCATGGCCGAGGCCAAACAATTGGCGAGCAAACCCTCTGCTACATTGCTATCACTTCCCGGTGATGGGCGGCCATTAACTGCGCGGGAACAATTTTGGCGGAAAGTAAAAAACCGTTTGCGGTCGCACATTGCTGAATAATTCAACCGGCGTTTCTCCGGAAAAACGCCGTGCCCATTGTGGCGCTTTCCTCAATCGTTTTGACGTAGCTAAATTGCTGTTCGGTCAGAAAACTCATAATATCATCGAGCGTCGCACCCCACGTGTGCCATTCAACCAGAATCGCGTCCACCTGCGCGAGAAAGGCGGCTTCGTTCCGCAGGAAATTCATTTCTGACCCTTCGATGTCAATCTTCAGCAGATGGCAGCGCGCCTGCCCAAAAAATTTCCGCCACTGATCCCCGACCCGGACGCATGGCACGGAGACTTTGGTCCACTTACCCTTCGAATTTCGCCGCATTTCCTCCGTGAGCTGGCTTGTCGAACAAATGTTGGAATCGTAAAGAAAAAATTCCGCGTGGCCACCCGGTTGACCTTCGCCCGCAATTCCGTTGATGGCGAAAACCTCCGGCAAATGGTTGGCTTGAGCGTGCCATTGCGCCTCGTGAACAGCCTTAGGATTGGCGTCCAACATCAACCCGCGTAGTTTTCGACCGCGTGCGAGATGCGCCAGCCAAAGTGTGAAATAACCAACATTGCAGCCTAGGTCGGCGAAGTTGGTGAAATTTTCCGGCAGCAGGCTGGCGTCATAGAGGTTTTCTGTTTCAAACATGTCGTTTGCCAGCGGAATGCTTTCCAGCCGGGTGGCCCGATAAACCACCTGGCTGCCGGGCAAGTGCTTGATGACTGGAAAGTGGCGTAACCAGAAATTACCTAGCTCGTGCAGGCGCAAAACCTGAACCGTCCGGCGGGCGGTGGCGGAACGCGAAAGGGAGGCAATTAGATTAAACATAATAATGATGGAATAGAATTTTAGAAGCCATCGTTGTCATGGCGGAGGCAACACCGCCTTAAGTTGGCGTCCTACCGCCGGCCATGAATTGGCTGTTTTGAAAGTCGCCAGTTGTTTCATATCAACCAGCATTTTGCCAGCTCTGGCTAGCCGCACGGCTTCCACGGCGGTTTGGCAAAAACGGTCGAGCTTGAATGGTTCGACATAAAGAATCAGATCGCCAAAAAACGGCCGATACATTTCCAGTTCATACACGACGACGGGCAAGTCACAGCCAAGCGCTTCACTCACCACAATGGGCAAACCTTCATGCCGACTCGGCATCAGGAAGACGCGCGCGCTTTTCAGGCAGCGGAATTTTTCCACCCCCGTCACATAGCCGGCAAAATGAATTTGCGATGTCAATCCCAGCCGGGCGAGCGGTTCAGCCAGCGCCGCCGCCAAATTTCCGATGAGCAGCGCTTTAAAATCGGGAAGCTCCTGCGCCAGCACCTGAAGGGTTTTTAACAGGTCTTCAACCCCTTTTTGCCGGTGCATTCGGCCAATCCAAACCACGTCAAACTGTTTGGGCACATCGCCGGTCTGGTTGGCCACCTCCAAATCAAAACCATTGGGGATGAGCGCCGTTTCTCCGGGTAGATAACCCATTTCCCAGAGTTGGTTTTGCAGCAACGGCTGCACGGCGATGATTTTTTTGTGACGGCAAAAGCGAAGCAGCGTTAGCGAGAGCCATTGGCTGAAACAATAGTGCAGGGAGGCAATCCGCGTGGCCTCGACATCCGCGCGAGTCCGAAAAATGACCTGCCACAGCGAAGGTGCTTTCATTTGCAGCACCATGATTTTTAATTTTGCCCGGGAGCACACCATCGGTATCACGTCAAACCAGTAATCCGTCGGTGAGAAACAAACATCATCCGGTCTGATCTGGCGCAGCCTGCGCAGCGTCGCGAGCATCCGCCGGAAAAATTCCCAAAACAAGGCACATTTTCCGGAAAGCGAAGCATCACTGAACTCCGTTTTGGTGGCGCGATCGGTGAAGGTGATTTGACCGGGCAATTGCCAGGCTTTCAAATGCGGCTCCAGTTGTCGCGTGCTCAAAAACTCCGCTTCCCAGCCAGTACCGGTGATCGCCCGGACGCTATGCAGCAGATGTATGTCGCCGCCGGCCAACTGGCTGTTGAACAGCCCGTTCATGATGAAGAAAATCCGGCGGCGCGCCGAACTTTTCGCGGTCGGTTCGGGCGATTTTTCCTCGGGCATACAGTCGTTCACCGTTTTAAGGTTTGTTCCGGTTTCAGTTCCGCCACCAGATTTTTTTTGTGCTTGTTGCGCTGGTAAGTCCAGACGCCCCACGCATTGCCCGCCACGCTGGCGGGGCTGGCGAACAGATGCCACAGCCAGCGCGCATCGCGGTCGCGGATGATTCCGCGCAACGTGTGAAATGCCGGGCCGAAAAAAGTGACGCAATAAACCGCCGCGAGCCAGAGTGGAACGGGCGGCTTTTCCTTCATCCAATTCACCGGCATTTCTTCCTGCACACGGAGGAAATGCACCGTCGCGCGGCGGCGCTTCTGCACAAATTTCCAGAGCGTCTGCACATAGTAATGATGCACGCCGCGGCCGCGCAGCCGCAGCCACTCGCGCTGGCCGTTTTTCATCAGGAACATGGCGACGTGCGTGTCTTGGAATTTTTCATTGGCCGCAGCGGACTTAAGATCGGCGTGGCGATATACGAATCCATTTGCCCCCAGCGGATAGGAAAAGGTTCCGTCCGGCAAAATCCAGCGCTCTACCTTGCCGTCGCGCGCAATGAATTCGGGATTCGCGCTCATCAGCCAGCAGACCGGATCGCTGATGTGCAGGAGCGCGGTGAGGTAGGCGCAGAACGCAGTCATCTTCGGTGACGGCAAATAATAGCTTTCCACGCCGAACGCCTGCGGATTCCTGGCGAGCGCATCCACGGCGAGTGTGAGATAATCCGCGTGGGTGATTTCATTGTCCGCATCCACGAAGACGATGCATTCGCCCGTCGCGTGCCGGAGCGCGAGGCGCTTGCCCTCCTCCATGTTTTTGCCGTCGTCGTCGAGAATGATGGCGCCGAATTTTTTTCCGATTTCGCGCGTGCGGTCGGACGAATGCGCGTCGGCGAGGAGGATCTCCATTTTTTCTCGCGGATAATTTTGCCGCGTGATGGACGCGAGGCAGTTCTCCAAAATCGCCTCGGCGTTCAGCGTCGGGATGATGATGCTGACTCGGGGAAGATTTTCAGGAGTGGGCGACATGAGGAAATAAATTAATCCTTATGTGGCGGGGTTTTTAAACGGTTTGCGCGCCCGGATCATCAGATAGTGTCCGCGATGTTTGATAAAGCCTTCAAGCTGTTTGCTCAAGGCGTCAGGCAGCGGCAGGATGCTGATGGAACGAACTTCCGCTTCAAATCCGACAAGTTGAAAAAGTTCCTTCGCTTGCCGCACGGTTAGCACACGGACGTGACCGGACACGCCGGAGAAAGCCGGATGATCCAATGGCAACGGCTCGGTGAGCGTCTCATTGTAATGCAATCCCAAGGGATTGCCGAGATAGCGCCCGCAGGTTTGCATGAGCGAAAATGGCGTGTAGCCTAGCGTGATGGCAAACCAGTTCAGCAGGCTGCATAAATTTTCCGAGGTGATAATCGCCGTGCCGCCGGGCTTCAAGACGCGGAAAGTTTCCGTAGCAAACAAGCGGCAGTTGTGCAGATGTTCGATGACTTGGTTGCTAAAAACCACATCGAATTTATTGTTCTCGTAAGGCCAGCGTCCGTTCAAATCATAGCTTGCCACCTTCAACCCGCGAGCCTCGGCCTGTGCTTTCAAATCAGGCGCGCCTTCTACACCGTGAAATTCGCGTGGCAATTGTTTGAAGTAGCGGAACAACCTTTCGCCGTCGCCGCATCCCACATCAAGAAGAACTTCCGGCTTTAATTCCGCCGTGAGATGTCCCGCCCAGTCATCGCAACGTGAGATGCCTGCCTGACGAGAACGTGCCACAATGGCTTGCAGCTCCTTTAGAAGTAGATTTGACATGACGCGTTATGGCATCAAGTGTGCCGCAAAAACCGGCTTTGCCGCAAACACGAAGTGATGGATATCACTTTTCAGGCAAGCAGTAATCGTCGCGCTTGGATTACTCGTTGCCGATTCCGTAGCCGATTCCGTTGCGGAAAGGGAAGTTGCCTCGAAAACTAACCGGTGGTGGAGGCGGGATTTCGCCATGATTGTCTTCCGTGCAAATTTCACTAATTTCTGCCGCCGACAATGCCCGGTCATAAATGGCGGCTTCATCAATGGCTCCAGTAAAACTCCAAGTCTCACCACTAATCAAGGGGCGTGATCCCAGATGCAAATCAGAAGTGGTCTGGGGCGTAAAACTGCCAAGATTTTGTTGCGCCACGACCATGCCATTGCAATATATTTTTGCGACACCGGAGGCTTTGTCATAAGTCAGCGCCACATATTGAAACCGATTGGGAACGACAACTCCGGGAGATGAATTAAAATAATGCGCACCACCCGCCGTGTCTCCTAGTAGCGCGTAAAGCGTGCCCGGCCCACCATCCGGCGGATAAATATAAAATTGAAGTGCGCCGGGAACGCCAGCTTGAACCCATTCAAATATCGGGCTGTTTTTTGAAACATCCGTCGGATTGATCCATGCTCCAACCGTGAAGCCTTCTCCTGCTCCGACGTTTAGAGTGGGGCTGGTTGGGATTTTTATACCTGAAGTGTTTCCATTCAACAAAAACGCTCGGCCCACTTGGCCGTCGGTGAAATCCATGTCCGTCAATTCCGCGTCATTGCCGCCGATGGCATCCTTGCCGTTATTCTCGCCCGACCAGAGCGCGACCAAGCCCGGTCGGCGCGCGCCCGTCCCGCCGCTGCCGGATACCGTGATTTTACGGATCGAGTCCACCGTCAGCGTCACTTTGCCAAAACTGGTCTTGGCCGTCACTTCGGAATCCTCAAACCAGACCATCAAGGTGTCGTCGTTCGCGGTCACCAGACGGGCGGAGTTGGTGGCGACACATTCGACCGAACGGATGTCCTTCACCGCCAATTTCAAGTCGCCCAGCAGCGCCGAATGGAATTTCCAATGCTCACTGCCGCTCTCGCCGATCACGCGCGAGCCATCGCGCAGATCGACCGTCAGCCGCAAAGTCGGCGTGTTTGTGTCCGCCGGGTCGGCGGCGGCGGGATGGATGGACAGAAGTAAAAGCAGCGGCGCAAGGGCAAGTCGGATGGCTTTCATAAGCCCAAATTGCGCCGACGGCCACTGGGCGTCAAGCACAACTGGGCCCGAATCAGCCGCCAAAAAAACTCGCCCCGGCTGGCGCGGCTGATTAGATTTGCGTCCGCATGCAACAAGTTTTCATCACCGGCGCCGCCGGTTTTATCGGCAGCACGCTGGTGGACCGTTTGCTCGCCGACGGGAAAAAAGTGGTTGGCTGGGATAATTTTTCCACCGGCCAGCGAAAATTCTTGGCGGGCGCACTCAAAAGTAAAAACTTCAAATTGATTGAAGGCGACAACTTGGATTTGCCCGCGCTCACGGAAGCGATGGGAGGTTGCGACACCATTTTTCATCTGGCCGCGAATGCCGACGTGCGTTTTGGCCTCGAACATCCATCCAAGGATCTGCAGCAGAACACCGTCGCCACGTTCAACGTGCTCGAAGCCATGCGCGCCAATGGCATCCAGCGCGTCGCGTTTTCCTCAACCGGCAGCGTTTATGGCGAGGCGGAAAAAATTCCCACGCCGGAAGACGCGCCGTTCCCGATCCAAACTTCGCTCTATGCCGCATCGAAAGTTTCTGGGGAAGGCATGATTTCGTCCTACTGCGAAGGTTTTAAATTCGAGGGCTACATTTTTCGTTTCGTCTCGATTCTCGGCGAACGCTACACGCACGGCCACGTTTTTGATTTTTACAAACAGTTGCTCGAACATCCCGACCGCCTGAAAGTGCTTGGGGACGGCTCGCAACGTAAAAGTTATTTGTATGTGCAGGACTGCGTCAGCGCGATGCTGCACGTCATCAATCTCGGCATGGCGAAAAAAGCGAAGCACGGCGTGGAAATTTACAACCTCGGCACGGACGAATATGTGCAGGTCAACAATTCCATCAGCTACATCTGCGCCGCGCTCGGACTGAAACCGAAGCTGGAATACACCGGCGGCGCGCGCGGCTGGGTCGGCGACAACCCGTTCATTTTTCTCGACACTAAAAAAATCCGCAGCACCGGCTGGAAAACCTCGCTGACGATTGAGCAAGGCATCAAGCGCACTTTGGAATGGCTGCAACAAAACCAGTGGGTCTACGAAACGCGCTAATGAAGATCGTCCTGACCGGCAGCAGCAGCGGCATCGGCAAATTCCTTGCCGACACGCTTGCCATGCGCGGCCACGAAATCTGCCGCCTCGCCCGTTCGCCGCAGGCCGGCTTCAGTTTCCTATGTGATGTTTCAGACTGGAACACCGTTCAAAATTGCGCCGGAAAAATTTCCGCAAAATGGAACAATGCAGATGCGCTCATCTGCTGCGCGGGAATTCAGGAGCCGATTGGCCCGGCGATGGAAATTGACCCTTTCGTGTGGCGCAGAAATCTAGCGGTGAATCTGGACGGAACTTTCTTTGCCATCCGTGCGCTCTACCCGCTGCTCAAAAAATCTTCCGCTCGCGCCAAGGTGATTTGCTTTTCCGGCGGCGGCTCGACCAGCCCGCGTCCAAACTTCGCCGCCTACGGCGTGGCGAAAGCGGGTGTTGTCCGGCTCGTCGAAACGCTCGCCGCCGAATGGCAGGGCGCGGCACCCGACATCAACGCCATCGCACCCGGCGCGATTTTCACGAAGATGACGGAACAGGTTTTGGCGAGTGGCGAAAAACTGGCCGGACAAAATGAATTTTCCAGCGCGTCCAAACTTTCGCGCGACAATGCCGCGAAGCTGGAAAAAGTCCGCGGCCTCGTGGAATTTTTGCTGTCCGAAAAAAGCGACGGAATCACCGGCAAACTCATCAGTGCGCCGTGGGATGCATGGCAGAATTTTTCCGCGCTGCGCGAGGAATTGATGAAGTCGGACGTTTATACTTTGCGCCGCATCGTGCCGGCGGATCGCGGCAAAAATTTTGGAGAAAAATGAACTACGCCATCATCGGTTGCGGGTTGATCGGAAAAAAACGGCTGGCCGGCCTGCCCGCCGGTTCAACCCTTGCGGTTGCGTGTGACATGAATTTGTCGCGCGCGGAAGAACTTGTGAAAGTGGCGCAAACTGGCCGCGCGGTTTCCGATTTCAAAATCGCCGTCGCCGATTCGCAGGTTGACGCGGTGATTGTCGCCACGATCAATTCTGAACTCGCAAAAATTTCCGGCGCCGCGATTTGCGCGGGCAAACACGTCATCGTCGAAAAACCCGCCGGGATTTCCGTGCGGGAGCTTGACGAATTGATCGCGCTCGAAAAAAAACACGGCGTTTGCATGCACGTTGGTTTCAACCATCGTTTTCATCCGGCGTTTCAAAAGGCGCGGGAGATTTTTGAATCGGGCGTGATGGGCGAGCTTATGTTCATTCGCGCGCGTTATGGACACGGCGGGCGCATCGGTTATGACCAGGAATGGCGGGCTGATCCAAAACTTTCCGGCGGCGGCGAACTGATTGACCAGGGAATTCATCTCATTGATTTGGCCGGCTGGTTTCTCGGCGAGTTCAAAAAAGTGGACGGCCACACCGAAACTTATTTTTGGAAAATGCCGGTGGACGACAACGCGTTTTTGAGTTTGCGCACGGTAAAAAACCAGACCGCGTGGCTGCACGTCAGTTGCACGGAATGGAAAAATATTTTTTCGTTCGAGATTTATGGCCGCCACACGAAATTGCACATCGAAGGACTCGGCGGCAGTTACGGCGTGGAAAAACTTTTTCATTATCAGATGAAACCGGAGATGGGGATTCCCGACACGAAAGTTTATGAATTTCCCGGCGCGGACGAATCGTGGCGAAAGGAAATGATCGAGTTTGAACGCGACGTTCAATTGAAACGAAAACCTGACGCCGGGCTTGCCGAAGCGCGCGCGGCCTTGCAAATTGTCGAAGACATTTACCAGAAAAACGGAATGAAAAACTTATGATCATTGCTCGTTCACCCCTTCGCGTCACGCTCGGCGGCGGCGGCACGGACCTGCCGTCGTATTATGAAAAATTTGGCGGCTTTCTCATCGCGGCGGCGATTGATCGCTATGTTTATATCACGCTCCATGAAAACTTCACGCCCGACCTCATCGTCAAATACTCGCGGTTGGAGCGCGTCGAGGACGCCGCGAAAGTCGAGCACCCCATCATCCGCGAGGCGTTCGCCGCGTTGCAGATGGACGGGCGCGGATTGGAGCTGACTTCGATGGCGGACATCCCTTCGGGAACCGGTCTGGGCTCATCCGGCAGTTTCACCACGGCGCTGCTCAAGGCGTTGCACGCGCAAAAAAAAGATTTGATCCACCCGGCGGAGCTGGCCGAGCAGGCGTGTGACATCGAGTTGAACCGGCTGAAAGAACCGATTGGCAAACAGGATCAATACATCGCGGCCTACGGCGGGTTGACGTGTTTTAATTTTTTGCCGGACGGCAAAGTCGAGGCGTGGCCGTTGAAAGTTTCCGAGGCAACGCGCGACAATCTCGAAGACAATCTGCTGTTATTTTTTACCGGCTATTCGCGCAGCGCGTCAGCGATTTTGAAAGAACAGGACGTGAAATCGAAGTCCGACGACAAGTCCATGATCGAAAGTTTGCATTTCGTCAAAGACCTCGGCTTGCAAAGCAAAGCCGCGTTGGAGTCGGGAAATCTGTACGAGTTCGCGCGGTTGATGGATGTGCATTGGCAGCGCAAAAAACAGCGCAGCGGCGGCATGAGCAATCCCAAGATCAACGAGTGGTATGACCTCGCGCTGGCCAGCGGTGCGCTCGGCGGAAAATTGATCGGCGCGGGCGGCGGCGGATTTTTGATGTTTTACGCGGAGGACAAGGCGAAGCTGCGCCACGCGATGCGGCAAAATGGTTTGAAGGAAGTGCGCTTTCGTTTTGATTTTGAGGGAACCAAGCTCGTCATCTCGTAAATACTTTCAATGGTGCTAGCGAACCTTGAACCAATGACAAACTTTCCAAATAGGCCAAGTTTGAAAATTGTGGCGTTTGAACTTGGAGAAGAAATTCGTGAGGGGCGCTGGAATCACGTGTCGGGAATTTCCACCAAGCCAGCAACAGCTTGTGATGAGTTGATTAAAGAATTTGAGGAACGTTGCCCCGGCTATTCAAGACTGGAGTATCAGCAAGCTTTGGCTGAGGGATTATTTGAATCAAGGTGATTATTCATGAGTCTTTCTCTTTCCCAAATTCCCGTCGCCATTCTCGCGGGCGGACTGGCCACGCGGCTCCGGCCCATCACGGAAAAAATTCCCAAGTCGCTCGTGCCCGTCGCAGGCAAACCATTTCTCGCGCATCAATTGAAACTGCTTCACGCACGCGGAATTCGCCGCGCGGTTTTGTGCATCGGCTATCTTGGCGAAATGATCCAGCGCGATTTCGGCGGTGAAGCATTTGGTGTTAAACTGGATTATTCCTTCGACGGCCCAAAACTGCTTGGCACCGGCGGTGCCATCAAACGCGCGCTGCCGTTGCTCGGCGAGGAATTTTTTGTGCTTTACGGCGATTCATATCTGCCCATCGAATATGCACCGGTTGCGGAATTTTTTCAGCACAGCGGCAAACTTGGATTGATGACGGTTTATCGCAATGAAGGTAAATATGACACGAGCAACGTGGTCTTTACCGACGGCGAAATAAAAATTTACGACAAAAAACAAAAGCTGCCGGAAATGCGGCACATTGATTACGGCTTAAGTTTGTTCAAAACTTCCGTGTTCGATTCTTATTCCGCCGATCAAATTTTTGACCTCGCCGAAGTCATGGGCAAGCTCGTCCGCGAAAAGCAGCTCGCGGGCTACGAAGTCCGCGAACGTTTTTATGAAATGGGTTCGCCGGCGGGTTTGGCAGAATTGGAAGCGATTTTGAAAAACGAAAAGCCGGATTGACAATTTATTTTTTAACTCAAAACTCAACGCACACAATTTAAATTATTATGAGCTTTGCCAAAGAATTTTTAGCCGAAGTCCAGCAGGTCACCGCGCAACTGAACGCGGACGCGATTGAAAAGTGCGCGGACGAGCTCGTGAAAATCCGCGAGCGCGGCGGACGGTTGTTCATCCTCGGTGTCGGCGGCAGCGCGGGCAACGCCGGCCACGCGGTGAATGACTTCCGTAAAATCTGCGGCTTCGAGGCCTACGCGCCAACGGACAATGTTTCCGAACTCACCGCGCGCACAAACGACGAGGGCTGGGCGACGGTTTTCTCCGAATGGCTGAAAGGCAGTCGCATCAATGCGAAGGATGGCCTGCTCATTTTTTCCGTCGGCGGCGGCAACTTGGAAAAAAACGTCAGTCCGAATCTGGTCAGCGCGATCCAGCTCGCCAAAAAGGTCGGCGCGTCCGTCATCGGCATTGTCGGGCGCGATGGCGGTTACACCGCGCAGGAAGCGACCGCGTGCGTCATCGTGCCGACGGTCAATCCCACCCACGTCACGCCGCACAGCGAGGCGTTTCAGGGTGTCGTCTGGCATTTGTTCGTGTCGCATCCCAAATTGAAAGTGGCGCCGACGAAGTGGGAAAGCACGAAGTGAAATTGCCGCGCGCAGTTTTTCTCGACCGCGATGGCGTGATCAATCGTGCGTTGGAAAAGCAATCCAAGCCATATCCGCCGACGAGTTTGGCCGCGTTTGAAATTCTTCCTGAAGTTCCTGAAGCCTGTGCGAAATTGAAGGCCGCCGGGTTTTTATTGGTTGTGGCGACGAATCAGCCCGATGTCGGTCGCGGCACGCTGAAGCAGGCAGTCGTCGAAAAAATCCACGCGCACATGACGGCGCAACTGCCGATTGATCGCGTGGAAGTTTGTTATCACGCCGGCCAAGGCTTGTCCAAATGCGATTGTCGCAAGCCGAAACCGGGAATGCTTTTGCACGCGGCGCGCGAACTTGGCATTGACCTCGCGCAAAGCTGGATGGTCGGCGACCGCTGGCGCGACATTGATTGCGGCCACGCCGCCGGCTGCAAAACCATTTTCATTGATCGCGGTTACGCGGAGGAATTGAAGCAAAAACCTGATTTTTCTGCTGGCAATCTGGGTGACGCTGCTGACATCATCCTCGCTCACACGCAAAAATTATTATGAAGCGAACTCTCAAAGATTTGTCGGTGAAAATTTTCGCCGACGGTGCGGACAAAAAGGGCATGCTCGAACTCAACGCCAATCCGCTCATCCAGGGATTGACGACGAACCCGACGCTGATGCGCAAGGCGGGGTTGACGGATTTCGAGGCGTTCGCGCGCGACGTGCTGCAAACCATCACCGTCAAGCCGCTGTCCCTCGAAGTTTTTTCCGACGAATTCTCCGAGATGAAACGGCAGGGCCTGAAAATCAACGGCTGGGGGAAAAATGTTTACGTCAAAATTCCGATCACCAATACGCGCAATGAATCCTCCCTGCCGCTCATCAAGGAACTCGCGAGCCAAGGCGTAAAGTTAAATGTCACCGCTCTGCTCACTTTGGATCAAGTCAAAGGTGTGGCCGCCGCGCTGAATCCCCAAGTGCCTGCCGTGGTTTCCGTTTTCGCCGGGCGCATCGCGGACACGGGCTTGGATCCGGTGGGCATCATGGCCGAGAGCAAAGTGATTTTGAAAAATCTGCCGCACGCGGAATTGCTTTGGGCGAGCGTGCGCGAAGTGCTGAATATTTTTCAGGCAAACGACTGCGGTTCGCACATCGTCACCGTGCCGCACGACATTCTCGGCAAGGCGATCAAAATGGCCGGCATGGATTTGGGCGAACTCTCGCTCGACACCGTGAAGATGTTTGCCAACGACGCGAAGGCGGCGGGCTTTTCGCTCTGATCAAATCAGCCTCGTCACCGTCGCGAAAACATCCGCGACTTTCACTGACTCCATGCATGCGAGCAATTCCTCGCGCGTGCCTTTGATGTCACCGCCGTCGTAACGGTAGAAATCCAGTCCGCGTCCATTCACCGCCGGATTTTTTACGAGCGTAAATTGGTTGCGATAAGGCCAGTTTGTCACGTTCAGCGTCGGTGCTTCGATGACAATTTGATTTGGAACTTTTACGGCTGCGGCGATGTGCATCAGCGCCGTGTCCACGCTCAAAAACGCGCCGCACCGCTTCATCAACGCCGCCGTCTCGCGCAGATTTTTCGTCTGCGCCTCCAGCGTCAGCTCACGGTTCGCCTGCGCCAGAACGATTTCGTGATCCTTGGCTTCTTCCGGACCGCCGAAAAGCAAAATGTGGAGATCCGGCCTTTCCTTGTTCAATAGCCGCACCAGTCCGGCGTAATTTTTCACCGGCCAGCGTTTCAACGGCAGATTTTTCGTGCCGCCGGAACCGACGTGGATGCCAAGGACCTTGCGGACGGCCAGATTGGCTTTAGACCAAAATGCGTCCGCAAACTTTTCTTCACCGGGCGTCAGGAAAAATTCCATTTCATGCGCCGGGAGTTTTTTTTGCGCGCCGATGAGCGGCAGCACGTCGAAATTATTTTCAATCGAGTGGCGCGTGTAATCCTGCGGCAGCGTGCCGGTGACGAGCCAGCGGTCGAGCCAGGTGAAGCGGTCGTATTCGTGGCTGATGCGCACCTGCGCGCCCGCGAGCCACGCGGCGACGCGATAATGGATGCGGCTTTGCGGATGCGTGTTGATGGAAAGCTGATAGCCTTCGCGTCGCAACGACCAGAGAAATTTCAAGGCTTCAAACTTGCCGCACTTCAGCAAATTTTTCTGGAACACGCGGTTGACGTGCCGATTGTGCTCAAGCAAATCCTTAGCGCCCGGCCACATCACCAGCGCGTCAATCGTCGCGGCGGGGAAATTCGCGCGCAGTTCGTGGAGCAGTGGCGTGGCGATCAGCGTGTCGCCGATGCCCGCGAGCGAGATGACGAGGATTTTCACAGCCGCGAAATCTTTTCCAGCAGCGACGTCGTGGACTTGCCGGGAACAAACGGAACCAAAATGATTTTTCCGCCCGCCGACTCGACCGCGCGGCGCTCGTCTTGATTGAGAGTTTCCAATGTGTAATCGCCGCCCTTGACGTAAATGTCCGGCTGCGCGGCGGCGAGAAATTTCGTGGCCGTCGTATCGGTGAAGATGCAGACGCCATCCACGCTTTGCAGCGCGGCGAGCACGGACGCTCGGTCCGTTTCGGAGTTCACCGGGCGACCTGCGCCTTTGAGGCCGCGCACCGCTGCGTCGCTGTTCACGCCCAATAGCAGCGCGTCGCCAAAATTGCGGGCGTTCTCCAGATAGGTGACGTGGCCGAGGTGCAGCAGATCAAAGCAGCCATTGGTGACGACCAGTTTTTTGCCGCCGGCGCGAAACTGTTTACGCCAGTCCGGCAATTTGTCCCACGCGATTAGTTTGTCGCGGAAATTCATGCCGCCATTTTGCCCGCGCCGGCAAGAATGGCAACGCTTTTACAAATTCACTACCGCCGGATCGCCGTAAAGTGTGAAGGAGCCGGTGCGCTCAATCTTCACATCCATGAGCTGGCTTTGATGGCGCGCGCTGCCGTTGAACAGCACGATGCGGTTGCAACGCGTGCGCCCGGTGTAGCGCGCCGCGTTTTTTTTGCTCGGCCCTTCGACGAGAATTTCCACCTGCTTGCCGATGAAGCTGTCGTATTTGCGCGCGGCGATTTCGTTCACCAAATCCAGCAGGCGATGATTGCGTTCCTCGCGGATTTCTTGCGGCACCTGATCCGGCATTTCGGCGGCGGGCGTATCGCGGCGCGGTGAGTATTTGAAAATATAGGCGTTGTCGAACTGCGCTTCGCGGCAGAGCGACAGCGTTTGCTCGAAGTCTTCTTCCGTCTCGCCCGGAAAACCGACGATGATGTCCGTGGTGATGCCGATGCCCGGTTTGGCGCGGCGCAATTTTTCGATGATGCCGAGAAATTTTTCACGCGTGTAGCCGCGATGCATTAGCTTGAGCAAACGGTCGCTGCCGCTTTGCAGCGGAATGTGCGCGCTCTCGCAAAGTTTCGGCAATCTCGCATAGGCTTCCACCAGATCATCGCCGTAACCTTTCGGATGCGGCGAGGTGAAGCGGATGCGTTCGAGTCCGTCAATTTCGTGGACGGCTTCGAGCAGTTGAACGAAAGCGGATTTGCCATCGAGCAGCGGATAATCGCGCTTGCCGAAGCTCGTGACGATCTGGCCGAGCAAGGTAATTTCGCGCACGCCGCGGGCAACGAGTTCGCGACATTCGGCGACGATGTCGGGAATGGTGCGGCTGCGTTCCTCGCCGCGCGTGCTCGGCACGATGCAAAAGGTGCAATGCTGATTACAGCCTTGCATGATGCTGACGAACGCGCTGACGGAAGTTTTCGCGCTGCCGTTGAGCAGATGTTCGCGGATGGTCGCTTCGCTTTTTTCTTCGGCGGCAACGTCCACGATTTTTTTGCGTTTGCCGGAAATGATTTCATCCAAGTATTCCGCCGCGCGATGAAATTTTTGCGTGCCGAGAACCAGATCAACGTCCGGCAGTTTATCAATGAGTTCCTTGCCGCGACTTTGCGCCATGCAACCGAGGTAGCCGAGAATCTGGTCGGGGCGTTCTTTGCGCGCCGTGCCAGCGAGATTTTTCATTTTGTTCATCGCCTTTTGCTCGGCGGCGTCGCGCACGCTGCAAGTGTTCAGCAGCACCACGTCGGCCAGCGCCTCGGACTTGGCGAGCGAATAGCCTTTGGCCACGAGCTGCGCGGCGACGGCCTCGCTGTCGCGCTCGTTCATCTGGCAGCCGTAGGTTTTGATGAAAACACTGGGCATGATTTCAGGAAACAGCATACGCAGGGCGGCGGCGGATGCAAAGTTGAATCGTTCTAGCGGCGCGCAACGCACTTGCGGGCTGGCTAGGAAACGGTATTTTCATCGGATTCGGAACGGCATGGAAAACAGCCCATTGAAAATTTTACTTATCAGCGGCGACGCGGCGATGGCGCAGCGTGTCAGCGATTTGTTGCGCTGCGCCGCGTTTGAAGTGGCGGTGACGGTGGAGCCGAGCGCCGACGCGGGGCTGGCGATGGTCGCGACGAATCATTTCGACGCCATCGTGTTTGAGATCGCGCAGGCGAATGCGGCGGCGCTGTTTCAGGTCACCTGGCTCACCACGAAGGCGCCCCGCCAGCCGGTGGTCGTCATCGGGCCGAGCGAGGACGAATCCTTTCTGGCCGAGGCCGTTTACAGCGGCGCGCAGGATTATCTCGGGCGCGAGCAACTGGCGGCGGCCACGCTGCGGCACGCCATCCATTGCTCGATGGCGCGGCAGCAGGAACGCGTCGCGCTCGTCGATGAAAAGGAGAATTACTACGGCCTCTTCGACCATCTGGTGGAAGGCATTTTCCGCACCACGCCGAACGGTCATTATCTGCTGGCCAACATGGCGCTCGCGCGCATCTACGGTTACGACACGCCGGTGCAGTTGATGGCCAGCATCAAGGACATCGCCGGCAGCCTTTACGTCGAGCACGGCCGCCGCGAGGAATTTGTCCGGCTCATGCAGGAGAACGACACCTTGAGCGGCTTCGAGTCCCGCATTTACCGCAAGGACGGAACGATCATCTGGATTGCGGAGAACTGCCGCGCCGTCCGTGACGCGCAGGCCAAGCTGCTTTACTACGAAGGCACGGTCGAGGACATCACCGAACGCAAGCGCGCCGAGGAGCAGATCCGCCGCGCCACCGGCGAACTCTCCCGCAGCCGGGAGGAACTGCGCACCAAGAATGCGCTCATGGAGGAAAACCTCCGCACCGCGCGCGAAATCCAGCTCACCATGCTGCCGCAGCAGTATCCTAGCTTTCCACCCGGCGTGCCGGCGGAACAGAGCGCGTTTCAATTCGTCCACCGCTACGAGCCGGCTGAATCCGTCAGTGGCGATTTCTTCAGCGTCTCCGCGATCTCCGACACCGAGGTCAGCGTGTTCATCTGCGACGTCACCGGCCACGGCGTCCGCGCCGCGCTCGTCACCGCGATGATCCGCGCCTTGTCCGAGGAATTGAAGCCGCTGGCGCGCGACCCCGGCGAGTTTTTGCGCAAGCTGAACTATGACTTGTGCAACATCCTGAAGAGCACCGGTTCGCCCATGCTCACCACCGCGTTCTACGCCGTGGCCGACTGCCGCACCGGGCGGCTGCGGTTCGCCAACGCCGGCCATCCCAAGCCGCTGCTGTTGCGCCGTTCCCTCGGGCAGGTGGAGCCGCTCGCCAACACCGCCGGTCGCGGCCAGCCCGCGCTGGGACTCTTTGAAGACCCGCCTTACACCACCAGCGAAACCACGCTGACGCCGGGCGATTTCCTGATGCTCTTCACCGACGGCCTTTACGAGGTGCAGGGTGAGAACGAGGAACTCTACTCGCAGGAACGCCTGACGCTGGATGTCAAAACCCTCGTCACGCATCCCCCGGGCATCCTGTTTGACGAACTGCTCACCGCCATCCGCACCTTTGCCGTCAGCGGCGCTTTTGACGACGACGTGTGCCTGGTGGGCATGGATTATCTGGGCGCGCCCTCGGTGAAATCGTAACGCTTAAATCAAATCCTTCTGCGCGGCGGTTGGCTCCGGCGACTGGTTAAACATCAAAATCATGATTTTCCAAACCAGTAAGTCGAAAAATCAACCAATGCTCGAATGACGGCCAGTAGTCCGACATAAAAAAGCGGCTCCCACCAAACAAGCTTCGGATATATCGGCAACATCACATACATCGCAAGAACCAGCAGTCCGATAGCTGCCAACTCCAACAAAATCAAACGCCGCCATCTGAAAATCTTGCCGGTCTTTTCTGGCTGCCACCTCAAAATCTTATCTGGATAAAGGATCGCGCCAGCCAAAGCGATAATGACTAATTCATAAGACTCCATATAATATGTGGTGCTTCTTGATGCCTAACGAAAAAAGAAGGCATGTTGAAGAAGTTGGCGCAACGGGCGACAACTATTGATGTCGGTTAAACAATAAACATCAAACATAAATTCAACATGCCTATGAAAACGAATACGCCTCCCA
>Ga0302275_10000414_pt1 | contig 48056 bp, 34 predicted proteins | sample III_Bog_N2_2_FD_200229 | JGI IMG/M metagenome (GOLD analysis project Ga0302275, IMG submission 200229) | Peat permafrost microbial communities from Stordalen Mire near Abisko, Sweden - III_Bog_N2_2 | ecosystem: Environmental > Terrestrial > Soil > Wetlands > Peat | place: Sweden: Abisko... | reverse complement strand
TCACCGCCATCCCGGTGTTCACCAACCCCAGCGTCTTCAGTTGCTGTTCGCGCAATACGGGCCAGCTACCTCCGGGCTGCCAGTTTGCAATCTGCGTATAAAGAAACGGAAACGCGCCCACGCCCCACTGCTTGCGCCAGTCTTCAATCAGCGCCCGCATGGTCTTGTCATAGATCGTGTTTCGCTCCGGTCCCGCATTGCTCTCCCCCTGGTACCAGATCACTCCCCGAATCGCCATCGGCGTCAGCGGCGCAATCATCCCGTTCCATAGCAGCCCCGGCCCCCAACTCAAAACATCTGGATGCCACCCAAACTGCGGCTCCGGCTTCCCTGCCGCCCTGGCCTCATCCTTCTGCCGTTGCTCATCTTTGATTGCAAGGGCAGAATCGGCCTCAATGTCCGTCCGCTTGCCCCACTCTGAAAACAGCGAACTAAGCGACGCATCTTCCCCCAGCGCAGCCACCCGCGTCCACGCCTCCGCCGGAGTTCCACCCCACGTCGAGTCAATCACCCCCACCGGCACATGTTCCTTCTCTTCAATCTCCCGCGCAAAGAACCACGCCACAGCCGAGAATTCCTTCGCCGTCTCCGGCGTCGACGCCGTCCATCCAGAAGTCGAGATATCGTCCTGCGCATAATCCGCCGGCTTCTTGTCCACCATCAGCAGCCGAATCTGAGAATTCCCCGCATTCGGCAAATCCGTCGCGGCGGTCGAAGCCCGCTTCAGCGGAAACTCCATATTCGACTGCCCAGATGCCACCCACACATCGCCCACCAGCACATCTTCGAGCGTCAATGCCTCCTCCGCGCCTCCCGCCGCCGGAGTTCCTTGCACCGTCATCGTGAACGGACCACCCGCCGCCCCAGGCTTCAGATACACGCTCCACCGCCCCAGTTGGCTCGCCGTCGTCGATCCAGTCTCCCCGCGAAAGCTCACGCTCACCAACTCCCCAGCGCTCGCCATCCCCCACACATGCACCGGCAGATCTCTCTGCACCACCATGTGGCTCGCCAACACCTTGGGCAGCTTCACCTGCGCGCTCGCCGCAGTGATCAAAGCCAGCACAAAGAAGATCGCAACAGAACTTTTCCGGCCCATCATGAACTCCACTCCCGATTTCATTCGAATCCTGCCTCTCATTACTTCTTCACGAAAACAGAACACTACCAGACCACCCCTTCCTGCGTCAGCCGTTGAGGGCTCTCCGATTTGCTCAAACGCCGGCTTTCCGCTCGGCAACAAACTCAGGTATTCCGCACCAGATGTGCAACCGCGCCGGGAGCGCGGGCTACGAGGCCACCCCCAATTCTCGTTACCTGCCCATTCTGTGTTAGTTACCTTTCACCTACGTGCATTGACATAGCCCCCACCGGCCACGGACAATCGCTCCCAGCGTGGGCTTCCAGGTCTCCCGCGCGGCTGCGTGTTGATCCCCCGATGTCGTCCCAAGCAAGTCAGCCAACATCGGCCTGAGAGAAACGAAGGAATTTCATGAGCGATCAAACCCCACAAAGCTTCAAGAAGCATGCCCGCTTCGACTCTCCATATCACCTGATTCTCTTTGCTGTGCTCGTCGTTAACATCGCGATCACCATCTTTTTTACCCTTGAACTCCACAAGTTCGGGCTCAACCACTGGCTCGTCTATTCTGAGTGGCTCATACTCCTTTCCATCGCAGTCTTCATCCCGGTTCTCCGCATCCGCACCTACCCTCTCAAGGTCCAGGACCGCGTCATCCGTCTTGAGGAGCGCCTTCGCCTCCAGGCTCTCGCCCCCTCCGAGTGGCACGCCCAGATCTACAAGCTCTCTGAAGATCAGCTCATCGGCCTCCGCTTTGCCTCCGACGACGAGGTCGTTGAGCTCGCCAAACAGGCCCTCGAGCACAACCTCAACCGCAAGCAGATCAAGGAGCGCATCAAGGACTGGCGCCCAGACAACTGGCGCATCTGACCTGGCCTATCTTCCAAACAGAGACGGCTCCCGGTTCAGGGGGCCGTCGCGTCTTGCTCCAAAGTCAAGCTCCGCTACATGCCCTCTGTGCTCGAAGGCAGTGCCTGCACCCGACTGTGCTTGAGGGAATACAGGAAATAGACAAACAGGCCTATCACCAGCCAAACGATCAGGCGTATCCAATTCCCTAATCCCAGGTGATACATCAGGTAGCCGTTGGCGAGGATGCCAAGAACTGGCACGATCGGCAATTTCCCGCCCAAATAGATTCCTGGCGTTCTGAACGGCCTTGGCTGATTCGGAGACTTGATACGAAGCACGATGATCGAGGCACAGACCATTACGAAGGCCAGCAACGTCCCGATGTTCACCATCTCGCCAATCTTATTGATTGGTGTAACGGAGCCGATGCTCGCTGCCACCAGCCCCACCAGGATGGTGTTCTTCCAGGGGGTGTGAAACTTCGGGTGAATCGCGGCGAAGAACTTTTTCGGGAGCAGCCCATCGGAGGCCATTGCGTAGAGAACTCGGGTCTGCCCGATAAGCATCACCAGCATCACAGAAGTGAGCCCGGCCAATGCGCCGCATGTGATAATGTCGCCCGCCCAGCCGATGTTGTGATCCAGAAACGCGTAAGTCAAGGGCGCTTCGACGTTGACCAACTGCCAGGGAACCATGCCCGTAAGAACGGCTGCCACTCCCACATAGAGCAGCGTGCAGATAATCAACGAGCAGATAATTCCAATTGGCAGGTCGCGTTGCGGATTCCTGGCCTCCTGCGCCGTGGTTGAGACGGCATCAAAGCCGATAAACGCAAAGAAGATATATGCCGCAGCCGAGCTTATGCCGGCAAGGCCGAACGGGGCGAAACTGCTCCAGTCATGGCCCCAGTTCCCCGGATGGATATAGCGCGAGCCGAGGGCAATAATAAACAGAACGACCGTGACCTTGACAATCACAATGGTTGCATTGAACTTTGCGCTCTCTTGAATACCAATCACAAGAATGGCCGTAATAATCAGGGCAATAATAAAAGCTGGCAAGTTGAATCCAATTTCAACGCCAAAGAGATGCGGGGCACTCAGCAGTTGGTGTCCCCGCTCGACAATCGCAGGCGGCGGGTTCACCATCAATCCCTTCAGGGCGTCCAAATAGCCAGTCGAACCAACCGCCAGTTCAGGATGCGCCTGCGAGAGAAACTCGCGCGCAGCCTGTTTTTGCCCCTGATCGATCCCCGTCCAATGGTCATAGGCCAGCCAAAGTGGAATCTTGAGCCCAAAAATCTTGAGAAACTCGACGAAATTGTTCGACCAGCCGGAACTTACTGTGCTGGCGCCCATCGCATATTCGAGGGTGAGATCCCAGCCGATAATCCAGGCAAACAGCTCTCCCAGAGTGGCGTACGAATAGGTATATGCCGAACCCGCTAACGGAATCATGGCCGCGAATTCGGCATAGCAGAGGCCTGCAAACGTGCATGCGACCCCGCACATCACAAAGGAGAGGGTAAGAGCCGGCCCTGCCTCATGCGCCCCCAAACCTGCCATCACAAAGATGCCCGCGCCAATGACCGCACCGACGCCCAATGCAGTGAGCGAAATCGGTCCAAGAGACCGCTTGAGGTGCTCATCCCCTTCTTCTTTGGCTTCCGAAACAATCAGGTGCAGAGGCTTTCTTCTGAAGACATTCGCCATGTGGGTGAACCACTCCTTTGCGCGCAATTGGGTTGGATTAGTCTCTTGAAGTCTTTCGGCTCGCTTTAGACCAGAAGATGTAAACGGGGATGCCGAGCAGCACCAATGCCAGGCCGGGCCATGTGTACTGTGGCTTGTATCGCAATAATACGACACAGATCCATGAAGCCAGCAGGATGTACGCGGCCGGAAGAATCGGGTAGCCCAGCGCCTTGTAAGGGCGCGGTGCGTCGGGGCGCTTAACGCGAAGCACGAAGAGTCCGGCGATGGTGAGAATGTAAAAGACCAGCACGGCAAAGATGATGTAGTCGAGCAATTGGCTATAGGAACCGGAGACGCAAAGCACGGTGGTCCATACCGCCTGCACAAGAAGCGCCGCGACCGGCGTCTTGTAACGCGGGTGAAGCTTGCCGACGGACTTGAAAAAGAGCCCATCCTGACTCATCGCGTAATAGACGCGCGCGCCGGCGAGGGTCATGCCGTTGGCGCAGCCGAATGTCGAGATTAGAATTGCGCCTGCCATCAGCCACGCACCGCCCGAGCTGAATATCTGCTCCAGAGCCGCCGTACCCACGCGGTCCTCCGCAGCGTATTGAATGCCACGGGCCAGGACGGTCGTTCCGCTCGGATCGCCGTGCATCGGCAAAACAAGCAGATAGGAAAGCGACGCCAGAAAGTAGACGGTGAGGACAAAGCCCGTGCCCAAGATGAGGGACAACGGAATATTGCGCCTGGGGTTCTTCACTTCGCCAGCGGTGAAAGTGATGTTGTTCCACGCATCGGCCGAGAAGAGCGAACCCACCTGCACCACCGCAAGAATGACTGCCAGATTCACCAGGACAATCGGCCCGCCAACTCCAACCTGAACTGGATGAAGCGAACCCCAGCCGGCATTCTTCCAGAACTCGCTCAGGCCTGGGCCGAAATTGGCAGCAGAAGCAATCGCATTGCGCCCAACTGTGAACGCCAACAGGATGAGCGCGGCCAAAGACAGTGCCTTGGCCGACGTGAAGACGTTTTGGATCATGGCGCCGAGCCGTACACCGAAAATGTTTACGATGGCGAGAAAGAAGACGATCACAATGGCGGTCAAGTTGGCCGTGCTGACGCCGATCTCCATATTGCCGAGAACCATAGGGCCGACGGTGATGCCTGGAACATGGGCAATGTGCCAAAGCCAGTGGGTCGTGGAGATTGTCGGAAAAAAAACGCCGAGAAACTTGCCGAACGCAACGCACACCGCGGCGATAGTCCCAGTCTGGATGACCAGGAAAAGCGTCCAGCCGTAAAGAAATCCCCAGAGCGGGCCGAGCGACTCGCGCAGGTAGACGTATTGCCCACCGGCCTTGGGCATCATGGAGGCGAGCTCGCCGTAGCTGAGCGCGGCGATTATGGTGAGAACGGCCGTGACGACCCAAGCACCAAGGAAAAGTGCCGGCGAGTTGGTGCCACGCGCGATATCGGCGTCGACGATGAAGATGCCCGAACCGATCATCGACCCGATGACAAGCGCGGTGGAACTGAACAGTCCGAGGCTCTGGACCATCCCCACGGCGCCGGGCTTGGGTGCGTCGGGCGTGGGCGCGTCAGGCGAACAAGCAGGCTTGGGGAATTGAGTCAGGTTTGAAGGGCTCACTTAATGATTAGTTGTAAAGGAATTTGGCGCGGATGTCTTTGTTTTTCTTGAAACGATTGGCCGTCTCGTTCCCTGCGAGTTGATCCCTCTGCGACGGCAACCGCTCTATTCGGTCAGTTCCGCCAACCAGGCACGGAACTCGGCGGCGGGATTGGGCTGGCCGAATAATCCTTCAGAGACGGCCACAACATCGGCTCCCGCGAGGATAACCTTAGCTGCTGTAGCCCGCGTTACACCTCCAACGGCAACCAGAATTGGCCCTGACCCGGCCTGCGAACGCAGCCATTTCACGCCTTCAGTTCCGATTGGCGGCTTCGAGGTTTGTTTGGTACGCGTCGGAAAGACCGGCCCGATGGAGAGATAGTCCGCAGGAGCGAGCAGAATATCTTCGACCAATGCCTCACTGCCGCCGAACGTGCCTACCATGCGGTTTGGACCCACCAGGCGCCGCGCCTCCGCGGGGGATGCGTCCCCTGCATCCACATGGACGCCGTCAAACTGGAGCCGATCCACCAGGTCTGCATGGTCGTCGAGAATCAGGCGCACCTTGCCGGCAGGCATGGCAGCACGCAGAGCTTCGCAGTCAGCGAGCAGCTCAGCGGCGTTGCCTGTTTTGTTTCGGTACTCAAGGAGAGTAACCCCGGCCTCTGTGAGTTCAGAGCCAAGACGGTGCAGAAAGACGGCCCGATCGGCTGCGGGGAGGATCGACGCATCGAGGATCGGGTAGACACGAGGAAATGAATGCGGCATAGATACAAGAGTAGAAGGGACTGCGGCCAGTTGTCAGTGATGGAATACCGAGACCGCTCTGAAGCCGAAAAACGAGCCGCAGTCCTCTTTTCTCTGTCGGTGTGATCGGCCGGTTTACATCCCGTCCGCAGAAGGACCATATGAGCCGGGAATCTTATGATCCAGCAGCCTGAGATACACGCCGACCTGCGCGCGGTGATGGATCATGTGGTTCACAACCCAGGTGCGCCATACGTCGTACTTGGGCTCATCGATCCATGCCTGGCCGCCAGCCACAAACTTCCAATGATCGTCCCACTTTGAGGAGTCGAACGCGACGAGTGCAGCCTTGGCCTCAGCCACCTGCTTGTCGTACCGCGCGAGCATTGCATCTTTCGATGCTGGAATGTAGGGCTCAAACTTGTGGCCCTCTGGGAATTCGAGCTTGTCTGTGGTGAGGGTGTGGATCGCCCAATCGCCTGCGGTGTCAGAAAGGTGCCCAAGCAAGCGCCCGAGCGGCATCGATTTTTCGTGGGGTTTGTAGTTGAAGTCGGCATCTGCGGGAACTGCCTCCAGCATTTTGCGGGTGGTCGCCGTCTCGCGATCGAATTCTGCGATAAGTTTCTGTTTGAAGTCCATTGAACAACCTCCGATGTTGCGAAGCCAGCATACCTGAAATGGGAATAAAAGGCGAAAGAAAAGCCGCAGATGTTTCCGCTTAAATATGCCTCCGCTACAATGCTAGCGGTGGCTGGTCATCGCACCCATGTACCTCACCCCCGGAGGTTCAATTTGAAAGTCCTTTCTTTTCTGGCTCTTGTCTTCTGTTTGACCGTCCAAATCGCACCGGCTCAGACACCCGGGCCTGCTCCGCGTCTGGATGCGTGGAAAATCATTGGCCCGGGGGGCGGGGGAACCATGGCGAGTCCCACCGTCAGCCCAACCGACCCCAGGCTGGTGGTGGTGCGCTGCGACATGACGGGCGCATACATCACCCAGGATGGCGGTAACTCTTGGCGTATGTTTAACTTGCGCAACGGTCTAACGAGCTTCGCTTTTGATCCCAACAATCCGAAGCGAATCTATGCCGGTGGCGCTGCCCTGTGGCGTAGTGACGATTCAGGCGCATCCTGGAGCATGGTCTACCCCGACCCGGCAAAGAAAACCGTGGAGCACCAGAACGGCGATCACAGCGACTACAGCCTCACGACTGAGGATGAAACTTATGTCGCCGGCACGTCGATTGGGCTCATCGTCGTCGATCCGAAAGACTCCAGCGTCCATATTGCCTTCTGGGATCCCGGACAGAATGCCACTGCCCTCCTCATGTCGAAGGATGGTGGCGTGACGTTTCAAAGAGAGGTTGATTTTCCCGCGGACGGACTTATGTTCCTCTCCTATGCCGGCGGAAACCGGCTCGCGGTCGGTCTTCGCGGAGTGAATAACGACAAGCTGGAGAAGATGAAGCCGGTTGGTGGGTCCGATCTCAAGATCACGCATGCCAGCGGTGGAGCGACCGGTGGAGGCATGACCCTCTACGCAACCACAAGCGACGGTGCGCTTTCAATCTCCAGCGACGAGGGGCGGAGTTGGCAGGTGCAGACCCCTGATCTCGGCCAGCAAGGGGCTCAGTTTGGCGCGGTGGCCGCATCGCCAGAGAATGGCAAGATCGCCTATGTAGGATTTCGCGACCTGAAGCTGGGAGAGCAGGTAGCAGACTTCTACAACGGAATTGCCAAGACGACCGATGGAGGAAAAACATGGTCGATTGTGCTGAAAGAGTCGACCAGGCCCGCCACCAACAAGGAAGGCTCGTGGATTGAGCAGCGAGCCAACAGCAGCAACTTCGACGGAAGCAAGAGCATCATTTTCGACGCGCCGTACGGCCTCGCCGTTGCGCCGGGGCACCCGGAGATCGTATACGCCACCGATCTTTTTCGCGCCTACCGGACACTCGACGGCGGTAAGACCTGGGCGCAAGTGAACTCGGTGCAAGTGGGACAGAATCGCTGGACCACACGCGGCCTGGATGTAACCACGGCCTACGGGGTTCAGTTCGATCCCTTTGACCCGAAGCACATCTTCATCGACTACACCGACATTGGAGCGTTCCAAAGCTACGACGGGGGCCAGTCGTGGGAAACGGCCACCGAAGGCGTCCCAGACGAGTGGAGAAACACCACCTATTGGCTGGCATTCGATCCGGATGTAAAAGGTTTGATGTGGGGAGCGTTCAGTTACATTCACGATCTTCCGCATCCGAAGATGTGGCGTCACCAGGACGCAACCGACTTCACGGGCGGTGTTGAGGTGTCAAAAGATGGCGGCAAGCATTGGACTCCATCGAACGACGGGATGGATGAGACAGCCGTGACGCACATCCTCATCGATCCGGTAAGCCCGGTTGGGTCGCGGTATTTGTACGCGTGCGGGTTTGGCAAGGGCGTCTACAAATCCGTGGACAACGGCAAGACCTGGGAACTGAAGAACTTCGGCATTGAAGAGCAGAACCCCTATGCCTGGCGGCTCGTTCGCAGTTCCGACGGTGTGCTCTATCTGATTGTGGCGCGGGCCAACGAAGGGAGCTACGGGTCGGACGTGGGCGACGGATCGCTTTACCGCTCGATCGATGAAGCTGAGCACTGGAAGAAGCTTTCTCTTCCGGCAAATGTAAACGGGCCAATTGGCTTGGCGATTGATCCACGTGACAGCAAGCGGATGTACCTGGCGGCGTGGGGACAGGAACACGACCCGGTGGATGTTGGAGGGGGGGTATATCTGACCACGGATGGCGGCCTTACATGGACCCAATCGTTCGGCGATTCGCAACATGTATATGACGTCACGATTGATCCCAAATCGCCTGACACGCTCTACATCTGCGGATTTGACGCGGGCGCGTGGAGGTCAACCGACGCCGGAAAACACTGGCTGCGCATTCAGGGCTACAACTTCAAGTGGGGCCACCGCGTAATTGTCGACCCTCAGGACCCGACGCAGATCTACATCACGACCTTTGGCGGCAGCGTTTGGCATGGACCGGCAGCAGGCGATCCGAAATCGAAAGAAGACATCCTAACGCCTGTTCCGGTGGCAAATTAACGCGGCAACGCGAACGCCACGTAAGCGCCGCCTTGTGGGCCTTTGGCGTCACGGGCTCCGCTGGCCGCGATAACCACGAACTGGCGGCCGCCGACCATGTAGGTGGCCGGAGTGGCAACGCCCGAGTAGGGCAACTGCGACTCCCACAGGAGATTGCCTGTGCGGCTGTCAAAGGCGCGGAATTTGCGGTCGAAGATGGTGGCGCCAATGAAGAGCACCCCGCCTGCCGTAACAATGGGACCGCCGTAGTTCTCCGAACCCGTGTTGGTGAGTCCGTCTTTCGCCAGCTCAGGATACTCGCCGAGGGGAATCTCCCACAGGTATTTGCCGGTGGTCAGATCGATAGCGTTGAGGGTCCCCCACGGAGGAGCGATGGCCGGATAACCGTCGGGATCGAGGAACTTGCGATAACCGGTAAAGGTGTAAGCATCTGCTGGTTCAGTGGCTTCGATCGCGCTCATTGCATGGTCGTCGACACTGAGGTAGGCGAGCAGCGCATCGAGGTCAGGGCCAACGAACTCCGGCCGACCCGGCATTTTGCCTTTGCCCTTGTGAATAACGTCTGCTACCTGCGCAACCGAGAGCCTGTTCCCTACCCCGATGAGCATGGGAATAGCAGGCGGCACGCCCTGCTGCTGTTGGCCATGGCAGGCTGCACAGCGCTGTCGATAGATGGCTGCTCCGGGCGCGTTAGCGGGGGCCAGGGCGGCTATCTTCGCGGCATCAACGGTTGCGAGTTCCTTGCTCCTCGCCGCGTCGACATCGGTGCGCAGAAAGTCGAGCAGCGCCGTCAGCCGGGCATCATCGATATTTGGAAAGGACGGCATGCGGCCTTTACCATGCTGAACGGTGTCTGCGATCTTGTCCGGTGCAAGGCGCTTGGCAATATCCACTAGCGACGGAAAAGCGGGCGGCGCGCCGGCGCGCTCGGGCCCGTGGCACATTGCGCACTGGCTCTCGTAGACCAGCTCTCCGGGGCTGCCGGAACGCTTTGCAGGGGTCAGGCCGCCTGTCCAGGCCATCTCGTTGCTGTTGACGTAAAGAATGTTCGTGCGCGGGTCAACGGCAGGGCCACCCCACTCCCCACCACCGTCAAATCCCGGGAAGACAACCGTTTGTTGCCCAACGGCGAATGGAAGGAACTGGCCCTCGCTGCGCAGGGTCTGAAACTCCTTCACCGCCCAGGCGTGAGCCTCGGGCGTTCGCGTGGTCAGCATGTCCTCCGTCAGGCGCTGGCGGGCAAAGGGCTGTGGGACTTCCGGCAGCGGCTGCGTTGGCGACGCTACTTCGCCGGGAACGGTGCTGGCTGGATAGGGCCGCTCGGTGATGGGATAGAGCGGCTTGCCGGTCTCGCGGTCGAAGACGTAGATATGCCCTTGCTTGCTTGTCTGCGCCAACGCGCTCACCATCTTGCCATTTCGCATGAACGTAAACAACGCGGGCGGCGACGAGAAGTCGCGATCCCAGATGTCGTGATGCACTCCCTGGAAGTGCCAGAGGCGTTTACCTGTGGCTGCGTCGAGGGCCAGCTCGCAATCAGCATAGAGATCATTTCCAACTCGGTCGCCGCCGTAGAAGTCGAATACAGCTGAGCCCGTTGGAACGAAGAGGATTCCTCGCGAAGCATCGAGCGTCATACCCGCCCAGTTGTTGGCTGCGCCAGCGGTCTTCCAGGCATCTGCCGGCCATGTCTCGTAGCCGGGCTCTCCTGGGCGCGGAATGGTGTGGAACACCCAGGCAAGCTCACCAGTGCGCACATTGAATGCACGCACGTCTCCCGGCGGGGCGGGGTGCGTCTCAGGGTTGCGCCCACCCACGATGATCAGGTCCTTGTAGATGATTCCTGGTGTGGTCAAAACGATCGACTGCTCCTGCCATGGCTCACGCAGCCCCTTGCGCAGGTCGATGCGGCCGTTTTCGCCAAAGCTCGGGATCGGCTTACCTGTCGCTGGATCGAGACAGTAGAGGAAGTTCATGATGCCGGCAAAGAGCCGGGCTTCACCACCGCCAGTCCACCAGGCAAAGCCGCGCGCCGGCTGCGTGCCTCCTGCGCCCGAATCGAACTTCCATTTGAGCTGACCGGTGGCCGCGTCGAGCGCAATCACCTTTTGTGTGGGGGTAAAAGCATAGAGCGTGCCGCCAACCACCAACGGATTGGTCTGGATTCCGCCCCGGTCGCCCGTGTCGAAGACCCAGGCCTGGGACAGGTGCTTTACATTGCCGCGATGAATCTGGCTGAGGGGCGAGTAGTGGTCGCCGTCGATGCCGCCGTTGTAGGCGGACCAGTCAACGTGGGAAGGGCCTGCGTTCTTGGGGCCAGCATTGCTCTTGGCATCTTTGCTTTGACAGACGCATGTGCTTGCGACGAGCAGGACCATGGCTGAAGAGATTCGCGCGACCGGGGAAACTTTCATCACTTCAGAATCCTAGCGCATCCCTGCACTGGATTGCCTGAAATGTGCCGCCGCGCTTACGTCAATTGGTTTTGGAAGCCAGGAAACGCTCCATGAACTTGGTGTCGAACTTGCCACTGCGGAAGTCCTCATCGGCAAAGATCGACTCATGGAGAGAGATCGAAGTGTCGATTCCCTGCACAATGAACTGGCGGAGAGCGCGCTCCATTTTGGCAATTGCCTCAGCCCGATCAACGCCGTGAACGATGAGCTTGGCAATGAGCGAATCGTAGTAGGGCGGAACGACACCCTCGGCGTATTGTGCAGTGTCCACCCGCACGCCGTTGCCCCCGGGCACGTTGAAAGCTGTGATCTTTCCGGCAGAGGGCGTGAACTTTTGCGGATGCTCGGCATTGATGCGGCACTCGATGGCGTGTCCGCGAATCTCGATCTTGGGCGGCAAAATCGACTCGAGCTTTTCTCCCCACGCAATGCGCAACTGCGCTTTCACGAGATCGATGCCGGTGATGGCTTCGGTGACCGGGTGCTCAACCTGGATGCGTGTGTTCATCTCGATGAAGTAGAGCTGGCCGTCGGTGTCCATGAGGAACTCGACCGTACCCGCATTCTGGTAGCCGATTTCAGAAAGGCACCGGCAAAGCGTCTTGCCGATCTCCTCGCGCATCTTTGGCGTCACCTGGAGCGAGGGCGCCTCTTCAATCAGTTTCTGGTGGCGGCGCTGGATGGAGCACTCGCGCTCGAAAAGCGAAACAACTTTGCCATGCTCATCGGCCAGGATTTGAAACTCAATGTGGCGAGGCTCCTCGATGAACTTCTCCATGTAAAGTTCGCCGTTGCCGAATGCGTTTGCTGCTTCAGTTGAGGCGGCATGATATAGGTTCGGCAGCTCCTCGGCCGTACGAACGATGCGCATGCCACGCCCGCCGCCGCCCGCCTTGGCCTTGAGGATTACGGGATAGCCCACAACCTTGGCCCACTGGAGCGCTTCTTCCTGCGAGGCGATCACGCCGTCGGATCCGGGCAGGATCGGCACCTTGGCCTTTTTCATCGCCTGGCGCGCCTTTTCCTTCTCGCCCATCAGGCGCGTGACTTCAGGCGGGGGTCCGATGAATTTGATATTTGAAGCGCGGCAGACCTCGGCGAAGTTGGCGTTCTCGCTCAGCAGGCCGTAGCCGGGGTGAATGGCGTCGACGTCGGCAATCTCCGCTGCCGAGATTACGGCGGGAACGTTTAGATAGCTGTCAGCGGGACGCGGTGGGCCAATGCAGATAGCTTCGTCGGCAAATTTGACGTGGAGAGAGTTGCGGTCGGCTTCGCTGTAGACAGCTACCGTGCGGATGCCGAGTTCACGGCAGGCATTGATGACGCGGAGAGCAATCTCACCGCGATTTGCAATCAGAACCTTACGAAACATGCATAACCTTTAAGGCGTCGTTACCGTGGTTGGCGGAACTGGGCCGTCTTTGCCGGATTTCCGATCAAGTGAACTCGACCTCTACCGATCAGTCCTCGAACGGCCGAATCGCCCCGTTGATCCCTACGCTGGACGCACTGAAAACAAGGGCTGCCCATATTCGATGGGCTGGCCGTTGGACACAAGACACTTCACGATTTCGCCCGTTACGTCGGACTCAATCTCGTTCATCAGCTTCATAGCTTCCACAATGCAGATGACCTGACCCTTTTCGACGTGTTCGCCGGGCGATACAAACGGAGCAGCGCCAGGGGATGGCGAGCCATAGTAGGTGCCGACGATCGGCGAGTTGACCATGTGCAGACCGGCATTCGGGTCGGCAGCGGGTTCCGCGGCAGGCGCGGAAGGAGCAGCCGGTGCGCCGGTGGCCAGGGAAGCAGTAGGCGCAGCGGACACAAACCGGGCAAGGTCGCTCAAGCTCGCGCTGGAGCCCTCGGGCTGGCTGAACTTGAGCCGGACCTTCAGGCCGTCGCGGTCCACCTCAAACTCGGCTACCTGATGCTCCTTGAGGAACTCGATTAGTTCTTTCAGGTCTTCAATATCTTCTTGTTTCATTCGTTCCTTTTCATTTGCCTTGCGCTTTCCGCGTCTAGCCCGGGGCGCCGCGATCAAACTTGCTCAAAGTTGAATCAGGGCTTTGGGTGCGGGCGTCAGCACCTTGCCACCGGTTCGCGTTACTACCACCATATCCTCAATTCGGATTCCGAACTGACCCGCCAGATAAACTCCGGGCTCAATTGTGACTACCATCCCCGCCAGCAGCCTGTCTGTCTGGCCAGCCCCAATGCGCGGCGGCTCATGTATTTCCAGGCCGACTCCGTGGCCGCTGGAGTGGGTAAACGCTTCAGCCAATCCAGCGATTCTTAAGACGCTCCGGGCTGCTTCATCCACATCTCCGCAGCGCGCTCCTGCGCGTACGGCCCCAACCCCGGATTCCTGTGCTTCAAGCACGGCCTCGTAGGCACCCCGCTCTCTTACGGAGGGATTTCCCAGGTAGACGGTGCGGGTCATGTCGCTCAGGTAACCCTTGTGGATTATACCGAAGTCGAGGGTGAGAAAGCCCTTGCGAGTGAGAGGGGTAAGGGTGGCGCGGCCATGGGGCAGAGCCGATCGCTCCCCGGAAGCGACGATGGTTTCAAACGACATTCCTTCTGCGCCGAGTCGGCGGGCCTTGTACTCGAGCTCCGCGGCGACGTCGATCTCGCGCAGGCCGGGCCGAATGAAGCCGAGAATGTGCTCGAAGAGGCGGCAGCCGATGAGCGCGGCCTCAGAAATCAGGGCCAGTTCATCCTCGTCCTTAACCATGCGCAGCGGCATGACGAGAGGCTCGACCAGCTCTGATAGAAAACTCTTTCTCACGCGGACCGGCAGCGAGGCCCTCCACCGGCTGAGTTCGGCAACAGTGGTTGCGCTCGGATCAAAGGCTGCACCCTCAATGCCCGGCTGGGTGCGGAGCCACTCAACGGCCGCAATCGCGGGCGGACCTGTGACGATGCCGACCCTTGCGCCGCGGACCTCTTCGGCGGCCTGTGTCGTGTAGCGGCCATCGGTGAAAAGGCGCGCCTGGCGACGGGTCACTGCAAAGGCTGCGCTCGAGCCGGTAAAGCCACAGAGATAGCGGAGATCGGGGAGGTGGGTGACGAGTAGGCCGAAGATGCCGACTTTCGTCATTCGGCGGCGCAAGAGGCCGATGCGGCGAAGGTGGTTCACCCGGACAGTTTTATCACGTTAGCGGACAAGGTGCGGGCCGCAATTGGATCAAACGACAGGCCCTGTTCCCTGCCCTACATCGCCGGCCGGACCGGCTTCTTCTGGTGGGGATCGAGTTCGGCGTCGGCGGCATGGATGTCGGACTGGCGATCCATCCATTCATCGAGGCGGGAGCGCTTGAAGCGCCAGCGATTGCCCAGCTTGAAAGCGGGCACAAAGCCTTCCGAGGCGTACTTGTAGAGCGTGTCCGGCGAGATGCCGAGGTAGTCGGAGGCCTGGCGGATGTCCATCACCTCGCGCACCTCAGGAACCAGCAGATTGGATCGGGCGGCGGCGTTGCGCATTTTTGGCCTCCGGGAGGCGGTTGGGCCTCGAGACAGATTCCGGCAAATCTGCCGGTGTTCTTGTATATAACGCGGTTTCGCCCGTGACTTCAAGGAATTTCAGGCTGTTACCGGAAATTAACGGGCTTTCGGGAAGGCGCCGGTTCGCAGCGGAAACCGTGATAAAGCCTCGAAATCCAGCCGCTTGTGGTGTCGGGTAGGGATGGCCCAACCTCTGGGGCTGTTACGACGGATGGTGCATTGGCGCTGGAGTCCATCCCATCAAAGTCGGGGACGTGACCGAGGGAACAGGCCACCCAGACTGCTTGCGTGGCCGCCCCGCATCACTTGACTTTGCGCCACCAGGCGGTTTTCTCAATGCTCAGGAAGTGGGTTTTCTCGCCGCGTGATAGGTAGAAGTCCAAGACATCGTCCTTGTGGAAGACGCTGCAGTCGGGCCAGCTTGAGTCTTTGAACAGGGGGGTCGCGGTGTCGTGCTTGTCGATCAGGATGATGTCGCTGGCGGAGCACTCGATAACCCGTTGCGCTTTCAAAGAGAAGGTGGTGCCCGCAGGCGGCTCCGGCGGAACCTGATTGGCAATCTTGGTAAGTACCAGGATCGCCACAAAAGCGGCCACACAGATCGCGATCTTCTTCACAGACGGAGTTCACCCCAGAGATGAGCCAGGCGCGAGGCCAAAGGATCGGAGAGAAGTCAAGTTTCCTGCCCCCGACGAGGATTCAATGCCGCTGCCGGTGCTCTCCGAACCAGCTTAGCCCGCTGCAGAGCGCAGCACAACCACTGCGGGTGGCTACGCGGACTCTTTGCGGTCAAGTTGGGAGCATTGTTCGGTTTTGGGCTCAGTTCTGGTCGTCGCGGCGATGCAGCGTCGGCTTATCGTCGTCACCCGAGGTATCGGACGGTGTTGACGCACCTTGGGTTCCCGTGGCGTCGCCGGTGGAAGTGCCGGCGCGGCGCAGCGAAGGCTTCTTGGTGTCCTTGGAGTCGGTAAGACGGCGCTTGTTCTCGATGCGAGCCAGCCGGGCCTTCACGTCGTCAAACTCCGACGTTGTGACGGTGTACTCATCGCGCGCAGGGAGAATGCGGGCAATCTCCTCCTGCGAGTGAAGGATGCGGTCAGGGGTCTGAGGGTGATCGCTAAAGGCCTTAGCGACCAGGCCCGGCTTGCGCTTTTCAAGGGCCTGGATCTTTTCAAAAAAACTGATAAAGGCCTGCGGATCGTAACCGGCACGATACATGTATTGGATTCCGAGGTAGTCGGCCTGCGACTCGAATTCACGTGAGAATTTGAGGAAGACCATCGGAATTGCAATCTGGGCGCCCTCGTAGATGCCATAGCCCGTCCAGCCGCCCACCATGATCATCACCGGAATCATGCCGATCTGCGCATAGTTGGCGCGGGTCATCTCCTGGGCGATGTGATGGGCGCAAACGTGAGCAGTCTCATGGGCCATCACGCCTGCCAGTTCAGCCTCTTCGTCGGCGTTGAGAATCAGACCTGAGTTGACGTAGAAGAAACCGCCCGGCAGCGCCATGGCGTTGATTTCGTCGGAGTCGATGACCTTGATGGTGAAGGGAACCTTGCAGTCGGAGTTCTTGACGATGTTCTGACCGATGCGGTTGACGTACTCGACAACAACCGGGTCGGTAATGAGCTTGGTGCTCTTCTCAAGCTCAGTGGCATACGACTTGCCCATCTTGATTTCGTAGTCCACGGAATACCAGTTGCCGATGCCGCGTCCACCGATATTGCGATTGCCCACTGCGTTTACATCGTCAATGCTGCCGGGCTTGACATTGATCCTCTGGCTGCCAACCTCAACCACCTTGTCGGGGTTTACGGTGGAGGTTGGAGCAGCGACGTCGCCTTCAACCGGGGCTGAGCCTGGGGCGGGTTTCTTGTCTTTCGGGTCGGAGTTCGGAGAAGCATCTCCGCTCACCGGGGCGGCCCCTGGGGCGGAACTCTGGCCTGCAACTGGCGCAGTCTGTGCGGCGCTGGTCTGCGCGGGTGCGGAGACGTTGCCCGCCGACTTCTCAGGAGTAGATGCGTCGCCAGCAACGGGAGTGGCACCGGGCGCAGGGCTTCCCGCCTCCGCTGGGGTCTGGCCAGAACCCGGCGCAGAGCTGGAGGGTGTGGACTGACCGAGAGCCCAGCCCGTCAAAGCCAGTGACATAATGCTCAGTGCCAAAACTCTCAAACTCTTCATTTCAAATCGCATTTCCCGCCTCCTGCATTGCCTCTGGCTCCCCCACGACCGGATAGCCCGCTTCGCTCCACTTCGTTAGACGCTAGTATCCCCCTGTTTGGCAACACATGGAAAGAAGATTCCGGGTTTCGGGATCGTCTGCTTCGTATCCTGCGGCATCCAGTTCCAGGTTCCCGTTTTCATAAGAACGGATGAAGACAGGCGGCTGGATTGCGCTCCGGGCAAGATTGGAATGCGCTTTGGACCGGCCCTCCCTTCTGAATTAAAGTGGAGTGCACCAGGGAACGAGCAATACGAACCACCTCAGTAGCAGAGCCAACAGAGCCAATAGCCTCGGAGAGAGCCACGTGCGCCGGATAAACCTAGCGATTGCCGCTTTAGCCACTGTGACTGCACTTGCGCTTTCGGCTCAGCCGCCGAGTCCGGCCGTGTCCCAGGCCCCCGCCGCAACCCAGAGCCCTGCTGCCCCAATGACCAGGGGAACCCATATTGACGTCGGCTTCGGACCCGACCACGTCCACGCTCATGGCGCCAAGACGACCCCTCCTGCCGAACTATTCTTTGACGCCACCCACCTTGGCTCCCCGTTGCTGCTCGATAAAGGCTGGCGCGTGGGCATCTCGTCGGATCCTGCTGCCGAAAAGCCAGATTTTGACGACTCCAAGTGGGCGGTGCGGAACGCAGAGGATGCCTTTGAAGATGTCAGCGAGGACCACCCCGCGAGCGAAAGCTCCGGAACTGACGAAGACAAGAAGCCGGGCAATTCCATAAGCCCCGACGGGCCGCAGAAATACGCCTGGTTCCGGCTCCACGTCAGGTTGCCTGATCATCATGGCCCATTATTCCTGCTGGTGGAACTGCCAACATCGCAAAGCACGGCTATCAACATCAGCTCTTCGGGACCGGGCTTCGATGTATTCGCCAACGGGATCCAGATTCACCCGGGAGGACCGCACGCGGACACACCTGAACGCTACCAGCCGATTTCGCGCCTTTATAACCTGAAGGTCCCCCCTGATGAAACGAACCTGATCCTGGTGGCGCGGACCATCTATAAGCCTTTCGGCTATGGCGCTTACACCTCGTTCTTTGCTAACCGCAAGCTGCGACTCGGCGACCGCGAAGAGTTGGACCGCTCGCTGGAGTTGTGGAACGTCCATGGGCTTTTTGAGCGGCTTCCCAAGATAGTCATTTCGATCCTGCTGCTGGTGCTGGCGATGTTCCTGTTTGCGCTCTACTTTACGCAGAAAGGTCACCCTGAGTACCTTTGGCTGGGGTTGCACGAACTGGTGATGGCGCCACTTGCCTTCATCGAACTGGCCGGAAGCTCTGCGCAACTCGACAGTCTCTGGTTTGCGGCGATCTATTTTCAACTGTTTCTGGTCTCCGCCTACCTGTACTTCGAATTCCTGATTGCATTTCTCAGCCTTCGCCGGCGCTGGTACATTCTCTTTCTGCGCTATTCGTCCCCGATTCTACTCGGCGTGGCCCCGACGCTGCTCCTGGTCGGGCACAGCACGCTCATCTGGGTTCTGCTGGTCGCGGTAGGGCTGTTCAGCCTGCTCTGGATCATGGGGTGGACGATCTTTGTCTTCCTCACCCTGATCGTGGCCACCGTGCGTCGGAACTTCGAGGCGGGGCTGCTGCTGATTCCACTGGTTCTGAGCATGATTGGCATGATGGAACCCCTCTTGATCGCATTAATTACTTCAATGGGGCATGAGAACTATCGCTCGCCTTTGACGCTTCAAGCAGGACCAGTTCCGATCCACTTTGCTGCCGTTGCGGACTTTGTGGGCATCCTGGTAATCGTGCTCATCATCTTTGTGCGCTTCCTGCGCATCAACCGCGATCAGGAGCGCGCTTCGAGCGAGTTGGCGGCTGCTCGCAGCGTGCAGGAACTCATGATCCCGCACGAGAACATTCAGACGCCGGGCTTTGAAGTGGAGTCCGTCTATACGCCGGCGAATGAGGTGGGCGGCGACTTCTTCCATGTGCAATCTACCGGGGACGGTGGACTCCTCGTCGTGCTGGGCGATGTGGCAGGCAAGGGCCTGCGCGCGGCGATGAACGTCTCCATGCTGATGGGAGCGCTACGCCGGACATCGGAGTTCAGCCCAGGGCGGATTCTGGAGTCCCTGAATCGTGTTCTGGTGGGCGGCGACAGCTTCACCACATGCCAGGCGGTTTGGTTCAAACACGATGGCGAAGTGGTCATGGCGAATGCCGGCCATCTGCCTCCCTACCTGAACAGCCAGGAGGTGGCACTTCCAGGTGGGTTGCCGCTCGGCTTCATTCCCGAGGTCGAGTACGACGAAGTGCACGTCTACCTCCACCCCGGCGACCGGCTTTTACTGATGTCGGACGGGGTGGTGGAAGCGCGCGCAAGTTCCGGCGAGCTTTTTGGATTTGATCGGGTCCACAACCTGTCAGGCCAGTCGGCCTTCTACATCGCAGATGCTGCGAAAGCCTTCGGGCAGGAGGATGACATCACGGTTCTGACAGTAAGGCGCGTGGCCCAGGCGATGGCTGCCTGAGCCGGAACTCCCACAGGATTCCCAACACACGAACTCTGAACTCATTGGAAATTCCGCCGATAACCCAGATCAACGGGTTCAGTGTTCCTCTGTACACCCGAGGAGCAACGCATGGTCTGGCTTTTCAGGTTCTGTCTGAGTTGGTTCGGCAATCTGCCTCTGAGGGCAAAACTCTACATCTCATTTGGATGGATGTGCCTGTTCACAGCAATCCTGGCGGCAGTGTGCCTTGGAGGAATCTTCAAGATCAGGCAGATTGCAGCCCACCAGTCCCCCGCTGCTCAGGTTACTTTGCAGCCGGCCGACACATCGCAACGGGCAGTATCATTTACTTCAAACGTGACCGTTGAAGGGACCACGGCGAACCTTCTGAGGGTTATAGTGGCCCTGACAGGCCTGATTCTCTTACTCGATTGCTTGATGGCATGGCGTCTGGCAAATATTATCAGTCACCCACTACTCAACGCGTGCACCGTTCTGGAAGCGTTGTCCAATCGGGACCTGACTGTCTCAGCGACGATCGAATCGACCGATGAGGTCGGTCAGATGGGGCTTGCCCTGAACAAAACGATTGCCTCATTCCACGAAGTCCTGAGCGATCTGGCGCAATCGTCGCAGGCATTGGAGAGGCTGGCTAACGAACTTTCAGACTCCGCCGAGCAGAGCTCGTCGAAATGCAATGAACAGCAGGTACTGGCTCAACAAATGCTCGAGTCCACTCGTCAGGCTAGCGTCAACGAATCGAGGATAGTGAGCAACTCAGAAGAAACATTGCATGCGAGCCGTGAATCGTCTGAGACTGCCTCGCGCGGGCGCAAGGCGATGGCTCGGGCCAACGATACGATGACCCAAATTGCCTCTTCGTCATCAGCCATTGGGGATTTGATGATGCGCCTGGATAGCCGATCGAGAGAAATCGGCAACGTGATTACGGCGATCCGCGAAATTTCGGAAAATACAAATCTGCTGGCGCTGAATGCGGCGATTGAAGCTGCTCGCGCCGGCGAGCAGGGCCGCGGTTTTGCCGTAGTGGCGGGCGAGGTGCGGCGGTTGGCAGAACACACACATGCGGCAACCGAAGAGATCGCAGGCATGGTTACCAGCATCCAGCAGGAAACCGCAAGCACGACTCAGGCGATCAAAGCCAGCCAGGCCAGCATCCAGGATGGCCGCCTGATGACCGAGGAGGCCAACGAACTTCTCAGGCTGGTCATCGAGCGCGCCGAACAGACGGCATCTCTGGCCGAGGCAACAACCCTCTCCGCCACTGAACACTCCACGACAAGCCGCTTGATCGCCGCCGATGCAGCCCATGTTGCAGACCTAGCGTTGGGCTCCCTCAGTTGCTCCTCCGACGTTACAACGACGATGCGGAGCATCAGGGCTTCAGCAAAACGGCTGCGTGCTGTTGTCTGCCAGTTCACGCTCTGAGTATGATGCGGAGATGGGGCCGCCCACCCGGCCACAACTAAGGAGCATCCTCAATGGCGCTCAGCCGCACACGGTATTCTCTGCTCTTACTCGCACTCCTTACCTTGACAGCCAGCTTCGCGCTCGCGGGCGAAACCATCCAGGTTACCGTCGACGCGACTAAAACACAGCAGAAGTTTCTCCGCGGGCATTTGACAATGCCCGTCAAGGCCGGGCCTCTGACGCTCTACTACCCCAAGTGGATCCCCGGCGAGCACGGGCCGACCGGCCCAATTTCGGATTTGGCCGGACTTAAGTTTGAAGGCGGCGGAAAGACGATTCCGTGGAAGCGCGACCTCCTCGACGTTTACACCTTCCATCTGGAGATTCCGCAAGGTGTGAGCGAACTGGAGGCAACCTACGACTACATCGAGCCGGACGGCCTATCGGCAACAGACAAACTCACCATTCTCGAGTGGAACTCGGTTCTGCTTTACCCGGCGGGGGCTCAGGCCCAGCAACTTACTTACGACGCGACTCTGCTGCTGCCGGATGGTTGGAAGTTCGGCACTTCCCTTTCCATTGAAAGCACAACCGCAAACAAGATCGTGTTCAAGCCGATCTCGCTCGACATGCTGGTGGATTCGCCAGTGATTGCGGGCGAGTTCTATCGCGCGATTGACATCACTCCCCCCGGCGAGCCGATCCATCATGAGCTCGACCTCGTGGCCGACAGCGAGGCAGCGCTCGCGATCAGCCCCGAGTTGCAAAAAGGAATGACCAATCTTGTAGCTGAATCGGGAAAGCTCTTTGGGACGCGGCATTATCGCGACTACCACTTCCTGCTGACGCTGAGCGATCATGTGGCGCACTTCGGGCTCGAGCACCACGAGTCCAACGACAGCCGGCTCCCGGAACGGGTCTTGCTTGGACATGACGCCGGCTACATGGTGGGCGGCCTACTGCCGCATGAGTTTGTCCACTCGTGGAACGGTAAGTTTCGCCGTCCCGCCGACCTCGCGGTTCCCTACTACGAACAGCCAATGGAGACCGACCTCTTGTGGGGCTACGAAGGCCTGACAGACTACCTGGGCCCAATGCTCGCGGCTCGCAGCGGCTTATGGACCGAGGAGCAATACCACGACTACATAGCAAGCATCGCGGCTGCGCTGGGACCGGGTCGTCCCGGCCGCACGTGGAGACCCCTCCTGGATACCGCCGTCGGAGAACCGGGCCTCTCCGGTCGCGGCGGATGGTCCAACTGGCGGCGGGGCACCGACTACTACGACGAGGGAGACCTAATGTGGCTGGAAGTGGCCACCATCATCCACGGCGAGACCGACGGCAAAAAGTCGATCGACGATTTCACACAGGCATTCCACGGAGGCCCCAATAACGGCGCTGAGGTGAAGATCTACACCTTCGATCAGCTGGTCAGCACTCTCAACTCAGTTGCGCCTTACGACTGGGCCACCTTTTTCCGAACCCGTCTGAATTCGACCACCCCTGAAGCACCGCTGGGTGGAATCGAGAACGGCGGGTGGAAGCTCATCTTCAACGACAAGCCGCTGAAGCTGGAGGGACGGCGCGGAGGGATCGGCCAGATCTACACAATCGGATTGCAGCTAAAGGAAGACGGATCGGTTGTTGATGCGATCGAAGGCAGTCCGGCCTTCGATGCAGGCATCTCGTCGGGCATGAAGGTGATGGCCGTGAACGATCGCGCTTTCACGCCAGACGTGCTCATGGACGCGATCAAGGCGTCAAAGGATGACACCCAGCCCATGTCGTTGCTGGTCTTGTCCGACGATTATTTCAGGACCGCTCAGGTTAGCTATCACGGGGGCGCGCGGATTCCTCACCTTGAACGTGTCGAGCAGAAGCCGGACTATCTGGATGAGCTGATCAAGCCGCACGTCACAACTAAATAGCGCAGGAGCATCGCAGGATTCCCGCCTTGTCCTCTCTGGCCAATGCCTGATTGAACGTCACGCCACATTTCAAAAGGCCCACCCGTTCACGGATGGGCCTTTCCTCAAAACCCGCAAGAGCAGGGTGTCCGGCTACAGGCGATTAGTCGTAATACTCGAGGCCCAGGTGCGTGATAAGGTCCTCGCCCATGATGTGGCGCAGCGTGTTCTTCAGCTTCATCGACTGAATGAACAGGTCGTGTTCCGGGTAGAGGCCCTCGGCGGTTTGGGGCGACTTGAGATAGAAGCTCAGCCACTCCTGAATGCCGATGGATTTGAGCGACGGCGTGCGCTTGGCCAGGTCAAGGAACAGCACCAGATCGAGCGCGATGGGCGCAGCCAGAATCGAGTCGCGGCAGAGGAAGTTAACCTTGAGCTGCATCGGGTAGCCAAGCCAGCCAAAGATGTCGATGTTGTCCCAGGCTTCCTTGTCGTCGCCGCGCGGCGGGTAATAGTTGATGCGGATCTTGTGGTAGATGTCTTTGTAGAGATCCGGGTAAAGCTCGGGCTGGAAGATGTATTCGAGCGAGCCCAGCTTCGACTCTTCCTTGGTCTTGAACGACTGAGGGTCGTCGAGCACCTCGCCGTCACGGTTGCCAAGAATGTTCGTCGAGAACCAGCCCGATACGCCGATCATTCTCGCTTTAAAGGCTGGCGCTAGAACGGTCTTCATAAAGGTCTGGCCGGTCTTGAAGTCCTTGCCGCAGATGGGCGCGGCATTCTTCTTCGATAGCTCGATAAGTGCCGGAATGTCAACGGTGAGATTCGGCGCGCCGTTGGCAAACGGCACTCCCTCGCTCAGTGCCGCGTAGGCATAGATCTGCGAAGGCGCAATGCCGATGTCGTTCGTCTCAAGCCCCTTCTCAAATGCCTTGATGGATTGGTGCACTGCGCTTGGCTCGAGAAATATCTCGGTAGACCCGCACCAGATCATCACCACCCTGTCCACCGTCTTTTTGAAATTGCGAATGTCCGCGATAAGCTGATTGGCCAGGTCCCGTTTGTTCTTTCCCTTCTTTACATGCGTGCCGTGCAACCGCTTGACGTAGTACTGGTCGAAGACCGCCGGCATCGGCTTAATGGTCTCCAGATACGGTTTGAGCTGCAAAAGAGTCTTCTCGTCCAGCACACCGGCATGCGCGGCCGATTCGTACACGTTGTCCTTGAAGATGTCCCAGCCCGTGAACACCACGTCGTTCAGGTTGGCGATCGGGATGAAGTCCTTGATCAGCGGCGAGTTGTTGTCGGTACGCTTGCCCAGCCGGATGGTCCCCATCTGCGTCAGCGAACCGACTGGCTTGGCCAACCCCCGGCGCACTGCTTCAACGCCGGCAATCATCGTGGTGGCCACGGCGCCCAGACCAACCACCATCACGCCCAGTTTGCCCTTCGCCGGCGCAACCTTGTTGTTGGATGCTTTGGGCTTGCCAGCGCTCTTCTTCTTCGTTGCCATGGATTTATCCTTTCCTTCCCTTGTTTCGATTGTTGAAGCACTACAGCAAGACGGAGATTGAATTTCGCCTTCCTGTCACCGGGTTCCAGCCCCTGCTTCCCGTTCCCAGCCGTTCTTATGCGGTCAGACAGCCTCAGGCGGCATTTCGCCTTCGCGCTCTGATTACGTGGCTCCAGACAAACCAGACAACTCCGGCCGCCAATGCAACCACCACGATCAAATGAAATCGATGAAACCATTCATGCATGCGCGGGTCCGTATCCCAGGCGGCTCCCAGCTTCATTCCAGCCCACGCCAGGCAGAAGTACCAGATCAGCGAGCCCACTGTGGTGTAAATGTGAAAACGCAGACGCGACATTCGGGCGATCCCCGCCGGAAAGGCGACGTACGTCTGCACAATTGGCAGCATGCGCCCGATCAAAATCGTGATCGAACCGTAGCGATCAAAGAAACCGCTCATCCGGTCCAGATCGTGATGGCTCATCAGCACCCATTTGCCGTACCGCTCAACCAGTGGCCTGCCACCCTTGGCGCCAATCCAATAGGCAACCGCCGAGCCGATATTGCAGCCGATCGTTCCCGCCACGGCCACAAGAATGAGGTTGAAGCGGCCCAGATGGACCAGGTACCCCGAGAACGGAAGAATTACTTCCGACGGGATAGGGATGCCGGATGAGTTGAGGGCCAAAAGCACAAGGATGCCCTTGTAGCCGCCAGCACTGATGACGCTTTTGACCCACTCTCCCAGGAGCGCGATAGATTTTTCAATCATGCCTTAGCGAGTATAGCCGGTGCATTCTGTCATTCCTGATTCACCGCCGCTGATTGTGGGAACAACGCCATCAAGCTCGCGTCTTTCAAGGAATTTGCGAGGTTCATCTCTCGTTTAGTTGATTTTTATTTCCTAGTCACTATGATATAAATGGATTTCAAAGGTGAAATGACCAGAAAATATTCCATGCGCTGTTCAATCGCCAGCACGCTCGACATCATTGGCGACCGCTGGACTATCCTCATTCTGCGCGACCTGTTCCTGCACCAGACGCGGCGTTTTCAAGACTTTGAAACAAGCCTTCCCGGCCTGACCCCAAGCGTGCTCTCGGCTCGCATCAAGCAACTCACCGCGCACGGCATCCTGACCAGCCGTCTCTATGCCGAACATCCGCCCCGGCCTGAGTACATGCTGACGCGCAAAGGGCGAGCCCTCAACCCGATTCTCATGGCCATGAAGGCATGGGGAGAGCAGTACGCTGCCTCGGCGCTGGGAGCGGCAAGCCTGGAGAGCGATCTGCGCAACTGACCACGGCAACTTTGTTAGGATGAAGCAGTCCCAAGCGAGGTGTATCCGTTGTCTGAGTTCTCTCCTGTTCCGCTGACTCTTGAAGGTTCCGCCGTCCTCCACCAGTTCTTCCGCTTCGATTGGAAAGCGTGGCATGCCCTGTCTGTTGCCGAACGCGACCGCATTGCCAACGAATCCGTTGCCGCACTCGAACACAAAGGCGCGGGCCCGGCACGTTCGGCCATCTACTCGCAGCTTGGCCACAAGGGCGACCTGATCTTTATCCACTTCCGCGACAACTTTGAGCAGTTGAATCAGGTTGAGCTTGACCTCGCGCAGTTGCCCATCTACGACTTCCTTGAGCTGCGCCACTCCTATGTCTCCGTAGTCGAGTTGGGCCTGTACGAGTCGAGCCGCAAGACCTGGGAGACCGCTGCCGCCAAAGGCTTAGAGCCGGGATCCCCGGAGTTTCAGGCCGAAGTGAACGAGAGCATGAAGCGCGCCGGAACAGCAATGGCGCCAAGGCTCTTCCCCGCGATTCCGGATGCCAAGTACCTCTGCTTCTATCCCATGGACCGCCTGCGCGGCGAGGACAAAAACTGGTACATGGTGCCGTTTGCCGAGCGGCAGCGCATGATGCACGAACACGGCATGATCGGCCGCAAGTACGGCGATGTGGTGAAGCAAATCATCTCAGGCTCGATCGGAATGGACGACTGGGAGTGGGGAGTCACGCTCTTTGCCGAGGACCCTGTGGTCTTCAAGAAACTCATCTACGAAATGCGATTCGACCAGGTCAGCGCTGTGTATGCGCTGTTTGGGCAATTCTACCTCGGGATTCGCCTGCCGATCGACAAGCTCACCGACTGGCTGAGCGGCAAACTTCAGACCGCACCCGTGTTCAATCTAATTCCAAACCCGAAGCCCGAATGAGCGAACGGATCACGCGATCCGAGACCACAATGGCATCCGGCAAGAAGAAGACATCAACGAAGCCAGGTACCACAAAGCGCACTCCACATGGCGACCTTGCCCCGGAGCGCGTTGCGGCCATCTTGCGCGGCCTCGACGAGACCTACCCCGAGGTCGAGTGCGCCCTCACCCATTCCTCGTCATGGGAGTTGCTGGTCGCGACCATCCTATCGGCTCAGTGCACCGATGTCCGCGTGAACATGGTGACGCCGGAATTGTTCCGTCGATTCCCTACCCCGCAGGCAATGGCCAAAGCGACTCTTCCTCAACTCGAAGCGCTCATTCGCACCACCGGGTTCTTCCGCAATAAGGCCAAGTCAATCAAAGGCGCAGCGCAGAAGGTCATGTCGGATTTCGGCGGCAAAGTTCCGGAAACGCTGGCCGAGCTGATCACGATTCCCGGCGCGGCGCGCAAAACAGCCAACGTGGTCCTCGGCGTCTGCTTTGGCAAGGCTGAGGGCGTAGTGGTGGACACGCATGTCTTCAGGATTGCGCGGCGGCTGGGCCTGGCCAAGGGGGACACGCCGCAAAACGTGGAGCAGGAGTTGATGCGGGTTGTGCCACAGGAGCGCTGGATCGCGTTCTCCCACCAGTTGATCCATCACGGGCGCCAGGTGTGCGACGCGCGCAAGCCCAAGTGCGATCGCTGCAACCTTGAGCAGCTCTGCCACGCGAATGACAAGACCTGGTCAAGTTGACCGGCGCCGATCTCGCTCGCTTGGCGCCGGTTTCATAGCGCAATCGTTCGCGCTAGAATTATCTGTTATGGGATTTCCAATTAAAGAGTGCGTTGTGTGCGGCGAGGAGTTTGAGCTGCGCCCGGGCAAGCCTGGATTTGCAAACCGTTGTCCCACTTGCAGTGAGCCGGAGGAAGAAGCGCCGACCGTGGCGGGGGCCGATCCATTGAGTGGTGATCGCGAGGCCAATGCGGCCCGCCGCAAGGCCATGCGCGATATGCTCTACCGCAAAGAGAGCTGACGGGCGTTCTGCCAGCAAGCCCACACGGAGCGTTCAGCTTCCAGCGAAATACTCGGCGACTGCTTTCACCAGGCCGGGAATGTCGGAGACTTTAGCCTCGGCGGCAGGCTCCCATCCTTCCTCGCGAAGAGTCTTGCTGGTAACTGGGCCAACCGAAATAGCTGCAACACCAGAGAACGGCCAAGCCAGCCCTGCTTCCGCGGCCGCTGACTTCAAGTGCGTGACGCTTGATGAACTTGTGAACGCCGCCGCATCCAGGTCCTCCGCTAGTGCCCCGCGAAGTTGCTCCGGTGCTCCGGCTGGAATTCCGTTCTTATAGGCATACGCCACATCGACCTGTGCCCCTGCTGCGCGAAGAGAGTCAGGGATGACATCACGCGCCAAAGTCGCGCGCGCGAAAAGAACGCGGGCGCCGGCCACCTGACCCACAAGTGCCTCAACCAGACTCTCGGCTACATTTGACGCCGGAACTAGAGTGACCTCAAGCCCTGCCTCCATCGCAGCTTTGACCGTCCCATCCCCGATAGCGGCCACCTTGAGTGATTCATGCTGCACAAGCGGCCTTCGGAGCTTCTTCGCACGGTCCGCCAACGCACGCACCGTGTTGGCGCTGGTGAGAATCAGCCAATCGTAGCTCGAGAACTGCCGCAAAGCTGCGTCGAGCCTCTCAAAGCTCTCCGGAGGCTGAATTTCGAGGACAGGAACCTCGACCGGAATCGCCCCAGCCTCGCGAAGCTGATCGCTGAGCTTTCCAAGCTGATGCGCAGCGCGGGTAACCAGGACACGGCGACCGGCAAGCGGGCGCGGGTCAGCGATCACTTCGAAACTCCGCTGAAGGCCTCGAGTAGCGGTCCAGCACCGGCTTCGATGAGCTTTTGTGCCACGGTCTTGCCAAGCTCTGCGGGATCAACCCCATCCAGGCGCTCCTTGAGATATACCCGAACCGCAGCGCCTGTCTCCGGCGTCGCGACAACCGCAAATACCTCAACCGAGCCCTCGTCTGTTGCCCGGCAATGAACACCAATCGGCACCTGGCAGCCGCCGCCCAGAGCAGCCAATGCCGCTCGCTCCACCGTGACCGCAAAGTGAGTCGCCTCATCGTCAAGGAAGCTCAGCGCCTCAAGCGTTGCCGCATCGCCCTTGCGCGCTTCAATCCCCAGAGAACCTTGACCCGCCGCAGGGCAAAAGTCCTTCGGTTCGAGCCGTTCCCTCACCCATTCAGTCTTCTCGAGCCGGTCAAGTCCGGCCCCGGCAAGAAGGATTGCATCCACCTGCCCTTCGGCGAGCTTGCGCAGGCGAGTGTCTACATTGCCGCGAAACTCAACGGCTTCAATATCGGGTCGAACCGCCTTCAGCTGCGCACGGCGGCGCTGACTGCTCGTACCCACGCGAGCACCGGCTGGCAACTCCGAGAGGCTGTGGTAACGAACAGAAACAAGAACATCGCGTGGATCGACGCGCGGAGGGGTGGCCGCCAGCGCAAAGGGCTCTGGCAACTCAGTTGGCAGATCTTTGAGCGAGTGGACAGCCAAGTCCACGCGACCCTCCGCCAGCGCCTCCTCGATCTCCTTGGTGAACATCCCCTTCGACCCGACCTGCGCGAAGGTTACCTCTTGCAGGCGGTCACCTGTGGTCTTGATGATCTCGATCTCGACCTCGTGACCTGCACCGCGAAGCAGCGCGGCAATATGGTTGGCTTGCCAGAGGGCTAGCTGGGATCCACGGCTTCCAATGCGCAGCTTCATTATTTATGGGTCTCCACGCCAGACTGGCTGACTGACTCTCCGGCGGTTTCTTTGGCTTGCTCGCTGGCACTCGTTGCTGGGTTCTTGGTCGTGGGCGCACACGCCGACGAAGGCAAGGAGGAATCCCGCCCAGCGTCGGGTGCGCCACTGATTTCGATTTGCCACGCCTCGCAGAGGGCGTCGATCCGCACCTGGTTATTTTCGCGCGCGGCCTGCTTGAAAGCCTGCATCGGTGGGTGGAGCAGCTTGTTCACCAGTCCGCGCGTAAGCGTCTCGATCGCAGCCAGTTGTTCCGCGGTCAGCCCTTCAAGACGCGATTGCAGCCGCTTCAGCTCTGCCTGCCGCGTCTCTTCGGCCTGCTTCTGCAGGGCCACTATCGCAGGTGCGGCATTCACGGTGCGTAGCCGTTGGTGAAAACGCTCAACCTCGCCTGCGATAAGCGACTCCGCATCGCCTGCCTGACCTCTGCGCTCCTCAAGATGCGCCGCGGCCACGGCCTGCAAGTCGTCAATGTCGTAGACGAAAATGCCCTCGAGCTTGCCCATCGATGCATCTACGTCGCGCGGCACAGCGATGTCGATGAAGAACATGGGACGGTTCCTGCGGCGCTGCATGAACTTTTGCCCATGTTCCTTGCGAAAGATCGGATGCGGAGCGCCGGTGGAACTGATGACGATGTCGGCATCGACGGCCGCGTCGTACATTTCTTCGTAGGGGATCACTCTTCCCTTGAAGGCCTCGGCCATGCGTTCGGCTCGTGCCTGCGTCCGGTTGGTCACGAGAATGGTTCCCGCGCCCTGCTGCACCAGGTGACGCGCGGCCAGTTCGCTCATCTTCCCTGCGCCGACCAGGAAAACCGTCCGTCCTTGCAGGTTACCGAATATCTTGCGTGCCAGTTCAACGGCAACTGAGGCAATCGAGACAGAGCTTGAGCCGATCTCGGTTTCAGAGCGAACCTTCTTAGCCGCTGCAAAAGCGCTCTGCAGCAGATGTTCGAGTTGCCCTGCCACGGTGCCAGAGGCGCGAGCGACGGCAAAGGCCTCCTTCACCTGCCCTAGAATCTGCGGCTCGCCAACAACCATGGAATCAAGGCTGGCGGCGACCCGAAAAAGATGGCGAACGGCATCCTGATCGCGCTGCTGGTAGATGTGCGGGGCCAGCATATCGCGGTCAAGGCCAAACTGCCGGTGCAGAAACTCGGTAATGTCGGTCTGTGGGCCGTCAACGGCTGCCAGCAGTTCCACGCGGTTGCAGGTGGAAACGATCATGCACTCGTGGACGCCGGGCAGCGCAGCCAATGCCCTGGTGGTCTCAGGTAGATCGTCGCGCGATATGGCGATCTTCTCGCGCAGCTCGATGGGCGCGGTCTTGTAGTTCACTCCAACCAGGGTCAGGCTCATGGGGCACCGAACCCGTGGACGTGGCTGAATAGGTTGGCGGTCCACACCACCATCATGACGATAAAGACAGCGCCGGAAAGATAGGCTGCCTTGCGTCCCCGCAGACCAGCGGTCCTGCGGACAAGGAGCAGCAGCACATAGATGGCCCAACTGACGAAGGCCGCGATGATCTTTGGATCGAGGAAGTAAGCGGCGCCGAGAGGCGTCTCCTGCGCCAAAACAGAGCCAATCACAAGCCCAACGGTCATGCACGGAAAGCCGAATTCGAGCATGGACTCGGATATCCGCTCGAGAGTGTCGAGTGGCGGCAGCCAATCAAGCGGGGCCCAAACTGAATTTGGCCCCGATGCCGTCCGCAGAGACGGCTTGCTCTTGATTCGGCGCTCTTGAACGAGATAAAGGACCGACGCCAGCAAGCTGAAGCCGAGAGCCGCGTAAGCCAACAGGAGCGCGGCAATGTGAGCGATCAACCAACTTGTACGCACGCCCTCGGATGGAAAGGCGTATCGATCCGGACCCAGCGCCGGAATGAACACCATGAAGAACGTGACCGGCAACGCAAACAGTCCAAGGGGGATCGCGTTGTAGAGCCACCAGACGATGAAAAAGAGCGCGGCCACCGTGAAGCCGAGCAGCGACTCCACTTCGCGGAAGCCCATCGGCACCCAGCGATGGGCCTGAAGCAGCATCTCAACTACCGAAACGAAATGAAAAAAGAAGGCCAGGCCGCCGAAGTGGACGCACCACTGACGCCATCGCGTCACCCCGCGCGACGGGTCGCTATAAAGGACGGCGGGAAAGATGGTGATGCTCGCCGCCGCATACAGAATTGCCGCAACCCGTAGCCAGAGCAGATACATAACGAATTCACCTTAAAGGTGGAACCCCTCAGTATACTGTGATCCAAATCACCAAACTGAGTTCCGGGAGGTGTTCGCTGGGGCTAAAGTCCCGCCTTCATTGCGGCTAGCCCAGCCTGCGAGACCGCGAAGTCCTGTTCGCCTGTCGCACCGCTAAAAGCCACAACAACCCAGCCGCCCTTGACCTTCTCGATTGCGCCGCCCTGCCAGCAGAACTCGGCAACCATTGCCTTGCACGGCGCAGTTCCGCTGTTGACATGGGTGCGGGCCATCTCCCCGGACTTGGCATAAGCGATGCCCAGCATGTTGTTCCCCCGGCCGTCGGTCGCGGCGGGATCGGTCATGCGGCCGACAACAGCCATCTTCGAGGTCCACGAGTCGACAGTTTCCCCAGGGGCAAAGCTGGCCACAGCCACACCCTGCACCTTGAGTTCCGCCGCCTTGGCCTTCATCGCGGTGAGGGCCGTCTGCTCCAGCGCGTCGACCTTCTTTGGGGAAATTGGTTTGGGCGCCTTCTGGCCAAAGGTTGTAATGGTGCAAAGGGCAAGCATTAGGAAGGCTGCGGGCAGGCGAGTGGACATCGGGTTCTCCTTGCGATTGTTGACGCAAACAATGCTAACCGCCCAGATACCACAAACACAAAGTCGGTCCAGGATCGGCAACGCCTGGGCAATCCCTGTGATAGTCTCAGGCCAATCTGTGGCGATTCAAAAGAACCAACTCTATTACGGAGATAATCTCGACGTCCTCCAGCGCTACGTCAAGGACGAGTCTGTCGATCTCGTCTATCTCGACCCTCCGTTCAATTCCCGCCAAGACTACAACGTCCTCTTCGCAGAGAAAGACGGCTCCCAGTCCAGCTCCCAGATTCGCGCCTTCGAAGACACATGGGAGTGGAATCTCGACGCGCAACGCTCCTACGAGCTCATCGTCGAGCAAGGTGGCCGCGTTGCAGATGCCCTACGAGCCTTCAAGACCTTCCTATTCAACTCCGACATGATGGCGTATTTGGCGATGATGGCTCCACGTCTCGTCGAACTCCGCCGCGTCCTCAAGCCAACCGGATCCATCTATCTCCATTGCGACCCCACCGCCAGCCACTACCTCAAGATTTTGATGGACGCAGTATTCGGACCGCAGAATTTCCTCAACGAAGTAATCTGGCAGCGCACATCAGCGCACAACGACCCATCAAAATACGGGAGGGTGCATGATGTGCTTTTATTTTTCACCAAGAATGAGTCCCACCGATGGAACCAAAACTTCGACCCGCCAGATGAGGAATACTTCCGCGCCCACGACTTTGAGAAGGATGAGGACGGTCTCCTATACAGGAAGCGCGACCTAACCGCTCCGGGCCACGGGGCAACCTCCGGACAGTACGAATGGAAAGGCAGAAGGCCCCCATCTGGCAGAATGTGGAGCTACACCGAAGAAAACATGTCAAAGCTCGAAGCCGCGGGAAGAATTGTCTACACAAAAACCGGAATGCCCAGGATGAAGATTTACGCCGTTGACCTTAAGGGCGTCGGATATCAGGATGTGTGGGCGAGGCCTGATCTCTGGTTGAATTCCGCAGCCGCAGAGCGCCTCGGCTATCCCACCCAAAAGCCCGAGGCACTCCTCGAACGCATCATTAAAGCCAGTTCCAATGAAGGCGACCTCATCCTCGATCCTTTCTGCGGCTGCGGCACCACCGTTCAGGTCGCCCAGCGCCTCAACCGCCGCTGGATCGGCATCGACATCACCCACCTCGCCATCGGCCTCATCAAGAAGCGTCTCTCCGATGCTTTTGGGCCTGATATCAAATCAACCTACGACGTTATCGGCGAACCGACTGACTATGCGGGCGCGGCGCAGCTTGCTGCCGAAGACAAATACCAGTTCCAGTGGTGGGCGCTGGGTCAGGTGGGGGCGCGTCCCGCCGACCAGAAGAAGGGGGCTGATCGCGGCATCGACGGGCGTCTCTATTTCCACGACGACGACTCAGGTAAATCGAAGCAGATTATCTTCTCGGTCAAAGCAGGCGGCGTCAGCGTTCCGCAGGTGCGTGATCTGCGTGGTGTTCTTGAGCGCGAAAAAGCTGAGATCGGAGTCTTCATCTCCTTTGAAGAGCCCACCAAGCCCATGCTCAAAGAAGCCGCCGAGGCAGGTTTCTATAAGGGCGGTCCGCTTGACCAACTCGTATATCCCCGTATCCAAATTCTAACCATCCAGCAGGTTATCGATGGCAGACAGCCCGAGTATCCCGCCCGCCGCGACGCCACCTTTAAGAAGGCTCCCCGCAGCCGCCCTGCGGCCGCCGAGAATCTGACTCTGCCCTTAGGGCTGGAGTAGCCACCGCGGATTTGCGGCCGCACCGGGCGGCGGGTCCACCGCGATAGTCTTAAAGGCAACGTGACCCAGGACGACTCCCAACAAGTTGCAACCGCTCCGCAGCCGCCCCCAACCTCCGAGGCCATGGCCGACCTCACGCCCTTCATGCGCCAGTGGACCGCGGCCAAACGCGAGAATCCCGATGCTCTGCTCTTCTTCCGTATGGGGGACTTCTACGAGCTTTTCTACGATGATGCGGTCACCGTAAGCCGGGAACTCCAGTTGACCCTGACTGCTCGCGACCGGGAGAAGTCGCAGCCCATGTGCGGCGTACCGTATCACGCTGTGGACCAGTACCTGGCGCGCCTGCTGCGCAAGGGATATCGCATTGCCATCTGCGACCAGATGGAGGATCCAAAGCTCACCAAGAAGATCGTCCGGCGCGAGGTAACGCGGGTTCTGACTCCGGGAACAGCGCTCGATAACGGCCTGGGACAGGGGCGGAACAACTTCCTTGCGGCGTTCTATCCCTCTGGCACGGAACGCGAACCCGTCTATGCGGTCGCGCTGCTCGATCTATCGACGGGCGAGTTCCGCACCGCGGAGTTTCAGGGGCCGGAAGCATGCCAAAAAGCCGCCGACGAGATTCTGAAGGCTGGATCGTGCGAGGTGCTGTATCCGGCGAGCGCTGCGCTTGCTGCCACGCTGGAGCGGCTGCCCACCCGCACGCGCATCGAAGATTGGGTGTGGACCCGCGATTTTGCTGTCCCCCTTGTCGAGCGGCAAATGAACGTGCGCAATCTGGAAGGATTCGGGCTGAGCAATCATCCGGCGGCGGCAATTGCCGCAGGAGCCGTAATCCATTACGTGCGCACGACTCAGAAGAACGAAGCACTCCATGTGGACAGCCTGCGCTTTGAGGAGCACGCGACAGCCTTGCAGCTCGACCAGGTTACCGTGCGCAACCTGGAGCTGATCGAGCCGCTATTTTCCGGGCAGGATGAGCGAGCCACGCTCTTCCACACGCTCGACGCCTGCCAGACGCCCATGGGCAAGCGCCTGCTGCGATCAACCATACTGCGTCCGCTCATGGATGCTGCCGCTCTCGAAGCGCGCTACGAGGCTGTCGCGGAAGCCGTCTCTGGGCTGATGAAGCGCGAAGAGATTCGGCGCGCCTTCAGCGGCATTCTCGACCTCGAACGCCTGCTTGCGCGGCTCTCGCTCGACTCCGCTGGCCCCCGCGATCTGCGGGCTCTTGCGGCCAGCCTTTCTCGACTGCCCGGGCTGCATCAGGCTCTCTCGGCCATGGAGTCACCTCTGTGGCGGGCAATCACTGGACGCCTGGACCGGCTCGAAGAGATTGCCGGCCTGATCGAGAGGACCATCGTCGCGGAACCGCCGCTCACGCTGGTGGATGGCGGGGCAATCGCGCCAGGCGTCGATACCGAGCTGGATGAACTGCGCCAGATCTCGTCTACAGGCCGTCAGTCTATCGCGGCAATCGAGGAGCGCGAGCGGCAACGCACCGGGATTGCCTCGCTTAAGGTGCGCTTCAACTCGGTCTTCGGCTACTACATTGAGATCACCAAGTCCAACCTCGCGCTGGCCCCGGCCGATTACGAACGCAAGCAGACGCTGGTGAATGCGGAGCGCTTCACCACGCCGGAGCTGAAGGAATACGAGCGCAAGATTCTCACCGCGCATGATCGGTCGATTGAGATCGAGAAGCGCATCTTTGTGGACCTGCGCCGGGCTGTGCTTGAGGCATCGGGTCGCATTCGTCGTAGTTCGGCCGCGGTTGCGGAAGCGGATTTGCTGGCCAACTTCGCCCACCTGGCTGCGCTCCGCCGTTATGTGCGGCCCACTATCGATCCTGAGCCCATGCTTGAAGCTGTAGCGGCGCGGCATCCCGTGATCGAGCAGTGGATGGAGGAGACCCGCGAAGGCCGATTCATCCCCAACGATATTTATTTGAACGCCGCCGCAGACGCAGGCGCATCGGGTGGCCCCAGCCTGCTGCTGATTACCGGCCCCAACATGGGCGGCAAGAGCACCTACCTGCGTCAGGCTGCGATGCTCGTGCTGCTGGCCCAGATGGGCAGCTTTGTCCCGGCGGAGCAGATGCGCTACGGCCTTGCGGACCGCATCTACACGCGCATCGGCGCAAGCGACAATGTTGCTCGCGGTAGATCGACGTTCATGGTTGAGATGACGGAGACCGCTACGATCTTGAATACCGCTACCAACCGTTCCCTCATTCTGCTCGATGAGATGGGCCGGGGCACAGCAACGTTCGATGGACTGTCGCTGGCGTGGGCGACCGTGGAGTATCTGCACGCCGAGATCGGCGCGCGCAGCTTGTTTGCGACTCACTACCATGAGCTCACCATGCTGGCGGAAAAGCTGCCCCGCGTGCGCAATCTGCGCGTAGGCGTTAAAGAAGCAGCGAACGGCATCGTGTTTCTGCACAACATCGAGCCCGGCGCTGCCAGCAAGAGCTACGGAATTGAAGTAGCGCGGCTGGCTGGACTGCCCGCGACCGTGATTGAGCGTGCCCGGCGCGTGCTGCGCCAGCACGAGAAGGTCGAACGGCAGTCGGTGCAGGTGGAGACGACAGATCCTGTACAGTTGACCATCTTCACGCCTCTGTCGCAGCGGATTGTCGACCGCATTGAAGCGACAGACGTCAACTCCCTCACCCCACTGCAAGCGCTGAACCTGATTGAAGAGCTGAAGCAAGAGCTTAAGGAGAAGGCATGACGCAAAGTCTGCGCAGGGCTGCCGGAGCTGCAATGGTCGTTGGAGTTTCCGGCTCGGAGCTGACCGCGCTTGAGTGTGCCTGGCTCAAGCTGATTCGTCCTGCCGGTATCATTCTCTTTCGGCGCAATATTGAAAACGCCACGCAGACCCGCGCGCTGCTCGCGCAAGCCACGGAAGTTTGTGCGCCGCACAGCCTCCGCTGCGTCGACGTCGAGGGCGGAACAGTCGACCGGCTCCGCGATGCGCTGGCGCCCATGCCCTCGGCGCAGGATGTGTTCACTGCTGCTGAGAATAGCGGCAGGCGGGCTTTGATGCGCCAGCATGGAGAACTGGTGGCACGCAGTGTAAAGGCATTCGGCTTCAACATCACACTGGCTCCCGTACTCGACCTTGGCCTGCCTGCTTCTGCCGCGGTAATGGGGACACGCGTCGTATCGGCCGATCCCAAGGCCGTGACCGGCTATTGCGGCCAGTTTCTCGCCGGGCTTGCGGCGCACAGGGTTGTTGGCTGCGGGAAACACTTTCCCGGACTCGGCGGCGGCACTCTCGACTCGCACCTTGATACCCCATCGATCGACCGCACAATGCGCGAGCTAACCAATGACGATCTTTATCCGTACTGCGAGCTGCGCGATCGACTGCCGATGATCATGGTGAACCACGCAGCGTATCCTCGGACGCCGGGCAGCAACCGCCCTGCGTCCGTGTCGCCGTATTGGGTGACGACAATCCTGCGCAAGCGCATCGGCTATCGCGGACTGATCTTCTCTGACGATCTCGAGATGGGTGGAGTCCTCAAGTTTCTGCCTATTGATGGGGCCGCGATCGAGGCCATCCGCGCGGGGATGGATTTGATCGAGATCTGCCACAGCCCTGAGCTGATCCTTCACGCCTACGAATCATTAATCGGCGAAGCGGAACGCTCAGCCGCTTTCCGCACGATGCTCATGAAGCGTTCACAACTATCGGGCCAGCTCCGGGCTCAGCATTTCGCGCAGCCTACTCCTCCAGCTCTATCTGCAAAGCAGTTCTCTACGCTCCAGAATGAGATCGACAGGTTCGCCGCAACCGTTGCCGCACGGCCTCCAAAGGCGGAAGGCTAGCCGATATGACTAAGCCACGGATAACACAGCGATCGATGACCGTAGCCGGAATCATGAGCGGCACTTCCGCCGACGGAATCGACGTCGCGATCGTACGGATCACCGCCCAGAAAGGAGCTTCTGGACCGCCCAAGCTGAGACTGCTTGCCCATCATGGCGTCCGGTTTCCTCGCCCTCTCCGTGCCGCCGTGCTCGCGGCGATGAACGCGAGTTCCACGTCAACGGCCGAGCTTGTACGGCTGGGCTGGCGACTCGGGATTGCATACGGCGAGGCAGTCGGTGAGACCCTGAGGCAGCATCCTGTAAAGCTGGATCTTATCGGCTGCCATGGTCAGACTCTCTATCATCAGCCGCGGCCGGAGACCTTCGCCGGTCGCACCTTCGCATGCACGTGGCAGGCCGGTGAAGCGCAGGTTCTGGCGTCGGCTCTCGGCTTGCCGGTGGTTTCAAACTTCCGGCCTGCGGATATGCTGGCAGGAGGGCAAGGCGCGCCGCTGGTTCCGCTGATGGACTACACTCTCTTCGCCCACCCGCGTCGCGCGCGTGTGTTGCAGAACATCGGCGGCATCGCAAACCTAACGGCGATTCCGGCGTCTGGTTCGCCAACTGACGTGATTGCCTTCGACAGCGGACCTGGAAACATGTTGATTGACGCTCTGGCGCTTGAGCTATTGAAGCAGCCCTATGACCGCAACGGCGCAGCCGCTGCAAGAGGGTCGGTGATTCTACCTGTACTGGTCTCGGCCCTTCGAAATCCCTACTTCCGCCGCACTCCGCCGCGCACCGCCGGCCGCGAGCAGTTTGGGCGCGAATATGCGGCAAAGTTTCTGGCCGCATGCCGCCGGCACAGCAGCAAGCCCGAGGACGCGCTGGCCACCGCTACCGCACTTACTGTAGAGACGATCGTCGGCAGTTACCTCGAGTTTGTAAATCCCGCACTGATCGGCAACAAGCCGCAAGGGATCGACTACATCGTCTCCGGCGGTGGTGCCCACAACACGACGCTGATGGCGATGCTCAGGCGCCAACTTGAGCCCCTCGGCTGCAAAGTCAGTTCAAGCGATGCGTTCGGCCTGCCCTCGGAGGCCAAGGAGGCAGCGGCCTTCGCGCTGCTGGCCTGGCAAACCTTCCATCATCTTCCGGGCAATCTTCCCGCCGCGACCGGTGCGGCTCATCCCGCGATTCTCGGTCAGATCACGTATGCCGGACAGGTTTCGCATGCGTAGGCTTCTCCCACTGGCGGCGCTGATAGCACTGTCCCTGGTTGCAGGGTGCGGCTCTGCGCCCCGCGACCCCAGCACGGTGGTCTTCCTGATCGAAAGCAGCCCTGCGAATCTCGATCCTCGCATCGGCACCGACGCGCAGTCACAGCGTATCGACGCGTTGCTCTTCGACGGCCTGGTAGCCCGCGACGCGAGTTTCCACTTCGCTCCTGCACTGGCTGAAAGCTGGGAGCAGCCCGATCCCCTCACGCTCATCTTTCACCTCCGGCACGACGTACACTTCCACGACGGCCGCCCGCTTACGGCGCGGGACGTGAAGTGGACGCTTGAGTCAATGATCGACGCCAAACATTCTGGCATCGTTTCCCCGAAGGCCAAGTCATACTCCTCTATCGCCACCATCGATGCGCCCGATGAACACACCGTGATCATGCATCTAAAGCATGCGGACAACTTTCTGTTTACGAATCTCTCCACTGGCGCAATCGGCATCGTCCCACAGGCGAGCGGCGGCGATTTCGGTCAGCAACCGATCGGTACGGGGCCCTTCAGATTTGTCAGCCAGCAGATCGACCAGAACGTGATTCTGGAACGCAACGCGGCAAGCTGGTCGGTGGTGCCACGCATCTCTCGCGTGCGATTTGCCGTCGTCCCCGACGCAATCACCGAGTCACTGGAACTCGAGAAAGGCTCCGGCGACGTAGCCATAAACTCCCTGCCCATGGACTCGCTGCCGATCCTTGCCGCGCGGCCAAATCTGGCCATCGAAGAGGTACCTGGAACAGAGGTGCAATATCTCGGCCTCAACCTGCGCGACCCGCTGCTCAAGGACGTGCGCGTGCGGCAGGCCATCGCCTGCGCCATCGACCGCAACCTGATCATCCGAACCTTGCTGCTTGGCAAGGCCCAGCCTGCCGACAGCCTGCTGCCTGCCTCTCACTGGGCGTGGACAGGTGACGTGCCCAAGTATCCTTACGATCCGGCGCGGGCCGCGCAACTGCTGGACCAGGCTGGCTATGCGGCCGGCGCGAACGGGATTCGCTTCCATCTGACCATGAAAACCAGCACCGACGAGAGCGCGCGTCTGCTTGCTGCCGTGCTTCAGCAGCAGTTGCGCGCGGTGGGGATTGCCCTTCATATCCACAGCTACGAGGCTGCGACGTTTCTCTCCGATGTGCGAAGCGGGGCCTTTCAGATCTATTCGCTGCGCTGGATTGGCGGCAACGAGCAGCCGGACATTTTCAGCTATGTCTTCTCGTCGGCAAGCTTCTCGCCCAACGGCGCAAACCGCAGCCACTACTCCAACGCGCGCCTCGATGCCCTGCTTGACGACGCAGCCGCCAGTGCGGATGCCGCTCCACGCAAGGCCGACTACCAGGAGGCACAGCAGATTCTCGCGCGCGATCTGCCCGCCATCAACCTCTGGTACCGCGACACCGTGGTCGTGCACAACCGCAGGCTGACCGACGTCGTTCCGTCGCCTTCCGGCAGTTACACCTTCCTTGAAACAGCGGGGCTTGGTTCCGCTGCGTCGCGAAACTAGGCACGAATCCAGATCTCCGACCCCACATTGCAACTCTGTTTCAGGACTCTCATTGCATCGTCTCCTCGCCGTTTGCTCGGGGCTACCCCAAAGCTCTCTCAAACCTTAAGGCTGGGTTAAGGTAGCTCAACGCAAGCTGAAGATTCATCAATGTTTATGCACAATCTGGGACATTTTCTAGCAATACTGCCCCGGAATTTGTCGGGCCTTCAACCTTTTGCCCACATGGCTCGTCTACCCGATTAGATGCAGCCCTCATGAATCCCCCAGCCGGTGGTCGTTGCCGGCGGAGACTTCGACTATGACAAGCAAGATCGGAATTCGGTTTTCACCAATTGCCCTGCGCGGTCTAGCCCTGTATGCGGCGTTAGCCATGTTGGTTGCGGCAACTGTGGTCGCCTCCGCACAGGCGCCCACTCGGTTTCTCGGCACTGTGACGGCCATCAATGGAACCACCCTCACGGTGAAGACCGACGCCGGCGACTCGCGCCAGGTGGATGTTCCAGCCGATGCCTCGCTGAAGCGCATAGCACCAGGGCAAAAGGATCTGAGCACCGCGGCCGACATGACCTTCGCGGAGCTTGCCACGGGTGATCGGGTGCTGGTGAAGCTTGACCCCGGCGCATCCGGCCCGAATGGGGTGGCGCTGCAGATTATCGCCATCAAGCAGGCCGATGTGGCTGCCTTGCAGGCGAAGGAACGCGAAGACTGGGCGCGCCGCAGCCTGGGCGGACTGGTGAAGAGCGTTGACCCGGCCTCCAGCGTCATTTTGGTGACTAGCGGCTCGGGAGCCGCGGCGAAGACCATCACCGTGAATACGACGAAAGCAACCATTCTCAAGCGCTACGCCCCGGCATCGGTAAGCTATGACGCAGCCACGGTGGCCCCCATCGATGCGATTCATCCGGGAGACCAACTGCGCGCTCGTGGCACAAAGAGCGCGGATGGAAACCAGATCGCGGCAGAAGAAGTGGTTTCAGGTACGTTCCGGAATATCTCAGGTGCGATCAGTTCGATTGACCCCTCGTCCGCGACATTCACTCTGAAGGACCTGGCAACCAAGAAGATTGTGACCATTCACGTCCCCAAAGATACTCAGATGCGCCGCCTTCCCGACATGATGGCTCGCATGTTGGCTGTGCGACTCTCTGGCGCAGCGGGCAACGGTGCTGGTGCTCGACCGGCGTATTCGGGGGCGGCTGGCTCAGCGCCGGGTGCGTCGGCAGGTGCCCCTAGAAGTGGCGGCGGCCAATGGACGGGCCAGGGCGGAGGACAGTCGTCCGGCGCCAGCCAATGGGCCGGCCAGGCCGGTGGCGCCGGCGATCCAAATCAAATGCTCACCAGGCTGCCTCCCATCCAGATTACCGACCTGAAGAAAGGGGACGCGGTGATGCTGGTAGCTACGGATGGTACTACAGACTTCACTGCCATCACTTTGCTTACTGGCGTCGAAGCGCTCCTCGAGGCTCCCGCGGCCAGCCAGGCCTTGTTGAACAACTGGAGCATGGGATCCGGCGCACCGGATGCCGGCATGGCTCAGTAATCAATTGCATTCATTTATCGGAACTCAGTGAGGGACTCGTGTACCTAAGAATAAATCGGTTTCATACTTCGATTCTTGCCCTGGCACTTTCGATCGCCAGCATGACTGCCTACGGTCAACAGACTACGCCGCCAGTACAGACTCCCGCCCCGGCAACCGCGGTGCCGGCAGCAACGACTGGCACGTTGCGCGGGCACATTGCCGACCAGACGGGCGCCCTGATCCCCGGAGCGGCGGTCACGATCACCAACGCGGCTGGCGCCACTGTGAAGACCACAACTGCGGACTCGGCTGGAGCATACTCCGTGACCGGTCTTGCGCCCGGCGGCTACGTGGTGCAGGCAACCTACGAGGGCTTTGCGCAGTTCATTTCACCCACCATTCCGCTAGCGCCGGGGCAGTCAAAGCGCGTGGACGTCACCATGGCAGTGGAAGAGGCCCAGCAAAATGTTGTGGTCACCGACGATGCGCCGACGGTGAGCACCGATGCAAGTGGCAACGCGAGCGCTATTGTCCTCAAGGGCAAAGATCTCGATGCCCTGTCAGATGACCCAGATGAGTTGTCGAATGAGTTGACCGCGCTGGCCGGCCCTTCGGCGGGCCCGAACGGCGGGCAGATTTACATCGATGGCTTCACCGGCGGAACACTGCCTCCCAAATCGGCGATCCGCGAAATCCGCATCAATCAGAATCCGTTTTCGGCGGAGTTCGACCACATCGGTTACGGCCGTATTGAAATTCTCACCAAGCCCGGTACCGATGTGTTGCACGGCCGCGGCTTCCTTCAGGGCAACGACAGTTCCTTGAACACGGCCAACCCATTTGCTCCGCCGCCGGCCTATCACAGCATCCAATACAACGGCACCATCAGTGGATCCCTCAACAAAACGTCCTCTTTCTTCCTGAGCGTTGAAGGCCGCAACAGTCCCGATGCAAGCATCTACTCGGTCGAAATCCCGGTCTACAACGAGACAACCGGGCTGTATTCTGTTCCGACAGCACCAACCACGGGCGCGCTCAACAGCACAGCCAACCGCGTTGAAGTTTCACCGCGCATTGATTTGCAACTCGGATCGAAGAACACCCTCACCGTGCGCTACCAGTATGAATACGGAACTTCGAGCGGAAGTATCGGATCGACGTCCCTCCCGACCACATCGAGTTCTTCAAGCAACAGCGAACACTCTGTGCAGTTGAGCGATTCGCAAATCATCAGCGATCACATAGTGAACGAGACGCGCTTTCAATACCGGCTCGCTCCTTCCGTGACAACGCCGGTGAGCAATGCGCCCACGATCAGCGTGCCGGGCTTCTTTACAGCTGGCGGCAGCGGTGGCCAGTCTTCTTCTGACCGCAGCACACACCTCGAGTTGCAAAACGTCACTACGATGTCGATTGGCGCACAGGCGATCAAGTTTGGTACATGGCTTCGTGACAACCGCGATGCGAACCATTCTCAGGCAGGATTCAACGGGGCCTTCAGCTTTCCTTCGATCGGGGCGTATGTGGCCACTCTAAACGGACTGGCAAGCGGGGAAACCATTGCGCAGATCGCCGCGGCCTGCCCTCAGGCTGGCGCCTGCACACCAAACATCCTTTCCTACACTGCACCCGGCAGCTCCGGCAAAGAATCCTATGTTGGAAATGTCTTCGATGCGGCAGTATTCTTCCAGGACGATTGGAAGGTGAACCAGTTCCTCACGCTTTCCGGCGGACTGCGCTGGGAGGGACAGAATCACATTGCCGATCACAGCGATTGGGCTCCGCGTGTTGCCTTTGCCTACGCGCTCGATGGTCACAAAAAAGGCACAACAGCCAAGACCGTGGTACGTGGCGGATTTGGCTTCTTCTACGACCGGTTCGGTGTGGGAAGCCTCATGGGGCTGGAGCGGTATAACGGGGGACCTGACACCGAGGTCGAGACCGTTGTGAACAATCCAACCTGCTTCAGCACTACCAGCCTCACCGCCGCATTAAGCACACCTGGATCGAATTGCACCGCCGGCTCGGCGAACCCGCCGCAGATTCAGCAGCTCGATCCGACCTATCACTCGCCCTACAACGAGCAAGTTGGAACAAGCCTGGAGCGGCAACTGACGAAGACCACAACGCTCACGTTCACCTATCTGCATTCGAATGGTGTACACCAGATGGCAACGCGCGACTCGAACGCGTATGCGCCGTTGCCGGGGACAACGATCTACAACAGCACTACTGGTCCGAGAGCGAACCCGTTGTTTGGACCCGTCGACGAGATTTACCCGGAGGCAGTCTTCAAGCAGAACCAGCTGATCGTCAACGTCAACGCGCGCCTCAAGCCTACGCTGAGCGTCATGGGCTTCTATACGGCGAACTTTGCAGATGGCGACACGGGAACGGCCTCGAACTCATACAACCTCAAGCAGGATTATGGCCGCGCCGGATTTGTCCGGCGAAACATGCTCTTCGTGATGGGGAACTACACCGGCCCATTTGGAATTAGCTTCAACCCCTTCCTGATAGCGCAGTCGGGCCGGCCCTACAATGTGACCACCGATTTAGACCTGACCGGCGACAACTTCTTCAACGATCGTCCGGCGTATGCGGCAAGTTCCGCATCGTGCAACTCAGGGTCAAATGAGTTCGTTACGACCTCGTTCGGCTGCCTCGATGTGAACCCGCAGTCAGGAGAGACGCTACTCCCAACAAACATTGGCAACAGTCCGGCCTCGGTTGCGTTCAACTTGCGCGTGAGCCGTTCTTTTGGAATCGGCCCGAAGCTTCAGAGTGCGGCAAACGCCGCTGGACAGCGTCCGGGCGGCCCGCCCCCGATGATGGGAATGGGCGGGGGGCCCGGCGGTGGCGGCGGTGGCCGCGGCGGCGGTGGCGGTGGTGGTGGCGGTCCGTTTGGAGGGGGAGCAAACACCGGCCACAAGTATTCGCTAACCTTCAGCGCACAGGCGTTGAATCTGTTCAACGACATCAACTACGGGACGCCGTCAGGGAGCGTGGTTCCAACGCTGCTGCCCGGATCGACAACCGAATACGGCCCCGGTAGCCGGTTCCAGAAGTCGACCAGCCTCGCCGGCGGCATCTTCGCCTCGCCCTCAGGCTCGGCAGCGCGCCGCATCTTCTTCCAGGCCGCGTTCAACTTCTAAGCCGAACCGGAGCACCTGGTTCCCAGGTTCAACCAAGACACATCGGGCCGGATCGCAATGATCCGGCCCGATGCTCGTTGCATCCAAGACAGCTTCACTTTGTGGCTGTGACAACTGCGGGAGCAGCCTGCACAGGAAATGCATCGGTCAGCGAGATCACCTTCATCTGCGCCTTGATGTCGGCCAGAGACGCTGCGCTGGTAACAGTGGTCTCGATTGTTTCTCCGGGAAGTATGTCGAAGTAGTTGTCCGAGACCTTCACGTCGAGATCGCCGAAGGAGAGATACACATCGCGCGCCAGAACCGCGGAGCTGATCTTCAACTTGTAGCTTCCCTTCTCGCCACTCGTCTCCACTTTCAGAGACGCGGGCTTGAGTTGAATCTGCTTTACCGGCGCGAGATAGACAATGTTGCGGGAGATCTCCTTGCCGTTCATGGCGTAATCTGTGGCCCCGCCTGTGAGCAGATCGGCAACGACGAATACACGCGCGGTGTCCGCCGCGCCTGAGTCGGTCAGCGTCTTGAGAGGCCAATCGAGATAAACCTTGCTCGCTAGCGGATCGATGCTGATTTGCTGTTTGCTTTCCAACAGCATCTTTCCGTCGAAGTCCATCAGCCGGACTCGCAGGGTAGCCTCGGTCGCGGTCGTCTTGTCCGACACAACGTACACCTTCACCGCTCCATCCTCGACATGCGGCGAAACCAGGATCGGAGCATAGAATCGCTTCGCGTAGTACTGCAGCGCCTTCCACCGGCCGTAGTAATCGATCGACGACCACGAGGCGACGGGCCAGCAATCGTTCAACTGCCAAAAGATCGACCCCATGGTGCGCGGCCGCGCGCGCCGGAAGTGCTCCGCACCGATCTTGATGCCTTCCGCCTGCAGCACCTGGCTGACGTAGAGAAAGCTGGCGAAGTCCTTTGGCTCGGGATAATCGCGTGCCAGGTAATCGTGAATGATCGAGTTGCCTTCATTGTTTTTCTGGTGCGCGAGCATCACCGACGTGAAGATGCCGGTGCGGTCTTCAGGCTGCGTGAAACTCTCCACCGTGCGCATCTCCGGGAACGATTGGAAGCCGTATTCCGTTATGAACCGCTCATGATGTGCTTCGTAAGTGGTGAATGGAACGCGCCCGTGCCATACGTCCCAAACATGCGCATCGCCGCTCAGGAAGGTCGCGGTGAGTGGCTCGTAGTCAGCACTTGGCGAGCTGGGCCAGTAGGGTGTCTCCGGGTTCAGGCGGCCCACCACTCGCGGAAGAATCCCGCTGAACTCAGTGAGGTAGTCCTGCCAGATAAGCCGACGCACTTCCGGCGGCAATGTTGTCCGAACGCCCCATGTAAATGCCGCCTCGGTCTCGTTGTTTCCGCACCAGATCACGATGCTGGGATGATTGCGAAGGCGCCTGACCTGGTCTTCCGCTTCAGCCTCGATGTCCAGCTTGAAGGCATAAGTTCCGGGCTGCCAGTCGTTGCCAAACATGAAGTCCTGCCAGACCATGATGCCCAGCTCGTCGCAGATCTGGTAGAACTCGTCGGTCTCGTAGTAGCCGCCGCCCCAATGGCGGATGGTGTTCATGTTGGCTTCCTTCGCCGACTCGAGGATGCGGCGATAATCGCCAGTGGTCACCCGATTGGGGAAGCTGTCAAACGGAATCACGTCTGCACCTTTGGCAAAGACAGGGATGCCGTTGACCACCAGCTCGAAGCTGCGGCCCCACTTGTCCAACTCGCGATGAAGCACGATGGAGCGCAGGCCGACCTTGACCTTGCGCGACTCCGAAGCCGGCGTCGCAACCCCTGAACTCACCACAGCAGTGAACTCGTAAAGCGGCTGATCGCCATAGCCGGCCGGGTACCAAAGCTTCGGCTGACGGATCTCTACTGGCAGATCGATGAGGTTGCTGCCCGCATGAACCGTGACCGAGCGGCTAAGTGTGACCGGCTTGGCGGCATCGAGATAGCTTACCTTGACCACTGCTGGACCCGCTGCGGACGCCTCGACTTCAACCTCAGCATCCGCGTGCGCCACGTCCTTGCTCACGTCGCGCTGCCGAATCGCAAAGTCCGCGAGACGAACGTTGTTCCACGCCTCAAGCCGCGCAGGCTTCCAAATGCCGCTGGTGACGAAGCGCGGACCCCAGTCCCAGCCGTATTCGTAGGCGGCCTTGCGAATATAAGTCTTCTCATCGGTCTTGGATTTCAACCGGAACGGGTCATCAGCAGCAACCTCAGCAGCGGCTGTAATCGGCGACGGAAAGACAACCCGCAACAGGTTCTTGCCTGCATGCAGGTTGACTTTTGCCGGAACCCGCCAAACGCGAAAACTGTTGTTCGCCTTGAGAACCTCCACTCCGTTCAGGGAGACGGTGCAGGCTGCGTCTAGTCCATCGAAGACGAGTTCGACATTCTTGTGCGCCAGCAACGAGGCTGGCACATCGAAAGTCGACCGATACTCCCAACTGGCCTTCTCAATCCATTGCAGCTTCGACTCGTTGTCGCGAAAGAATGGATCCTCAATCTTCTTGTTGGCAAGCAGATCGAGATGCACATCGCCCGGCACCG
>Ga0302275_10000413_pt1 | contig 48072 bp, 48 predicted proteins | sample III_Bog_N2_2_FD_200229 | JGI IMG/M metagenome (GOLD analysis project Ga0302275, IMG submission 200229) | Peat permafrost microbial communities from Stordalen Mire near Abisko, Sweden - III_Bog_N2_2 | ecosystem: Environmental > Terrestrial > Soil > Wetlands > Peat | place: Sweden: Abisko... | reverse complement strand
ACTGCCCATTCCATTCCTTCCACTTATCTCCACCGAAGCTGCCAACCTGATATAAACCGCCTGAATCCCACGCTTCCGCAATCAACTTTGTGCCTGCAAGCACAGGATCGGAATCGATCTCCCAGATGATCGGCGGGTTCAACATGGGCTCGCCCGATTCGTTGCGCGAGAATATCGACGCCAGATCGAAGCGGAAGCCGTCCACGTGCATCTCTGAAACCCAGTACCTCAGGCTGTCGAGAATCAGGCGCTTCACAACGGAATGGTTGGCCTTGAGAGTGTTGCCCGCCCCAGTGTAGTTTGCATATTTGGCCTTATCTTTCTCCAGCATGTAGTAGAAACTGTTTTCAAGCCCGCGGAAACAGAGTGTTGGTCCATTCTCGTCGCCTTCGCCGGTGTGGTTGTAGACAACGTCGAGAATTACTTCGACGCCGGCCCGATGCAGCTCTTTCACCATGGTTCGAAACTCATGCAGGCAAACGAGCGGGTCATTGCAGGTGCTGTATCCGAGATGCGGCGCAAAGAAAGACACTGGCCCATAGCCCCAATAGTTGGTGAGCCCTGGAACTGCGTCTTGAGTATCGAACTGGAACACCGGCAAGAGTTCGACAGCTGTGACTCCGAGATACTTGAGATATGGGATCTTTTCGATGAGTCCGAGATACGTTCCTCTTGAGGCTTCGGGAACGCCTGAGTTCGGGTGGCGCGTAAATCCGGCTACATGCGTTTCGTAGATCACTGTCGTGCGAAACGGATGCTTGAGCGGCTGATCTCCTTGCCAGTCGAATGTGCTCAAATCGGCAACAACGCTCTTCATCGAGGTCGCCGCGTTGTCTCCGGGATGGCTCGCAGCTGAACGATCGTAGTTTCGGCCGACGGAAACGCTCTTTCCGTATGGGTCAATCAGAACTTTGCCGCAGTCAAAGCGATTTCCGTCGTTCGCTTCGCCAGGACCATCGACGCGGTATCCGTAGAGCTGCCCGGCCACGATGCCCGGTACAAAGATGTGCCAGTAATGAGAAGTGCGATTGGTTATTGGCCTGAGTTTTATCACGCGGGCCGGCTGCTGGGCGTCGGCGTCATCGAAGAACACGATTTCTACATGCGTGGCATGAGCTGAGAAGACGCTGAAGTTTACGCCATCTGGACTTAACGTTGGCCCCAGCGGATACGTCTGGCTTGCGTCTTTGCCGGGGATGGCAGTAGCGCAAGGGTCGGCGGAGTTCCGAAGTGAATCCACGTTGTACTCCTCGTATTGTGGGTCGTGGAAGTGCCTCTGATCAGCTCAGCGTTGCCAAATTATCTGGCCTGCTTCGAGCGGCACAAGAGCATTGAGATGATGGGGGACGATGCGCACGGTGTAATCGCTGGCGGGGCGCGTTGCGGAGACCTGGGCTGAATAGGTGTATGAACCTGGCGTGTCTGAACTGGGTTCGGATGGTTTCATGACTTCAAGGCAAGCGGACTCGCCTTGAACGGGATCGGCGTAGAGCTCGATTCTCAGGTGATCCGGAGTGAGGGAGCCGGGAGCGACTTTGGCTTGGAAGAAGTGCTGCGCGTCGTGAGTGTCGATTCGAATGTTGACGAAACGTACCGTGCTCCAATGGCGATCGAGGTCCTGCTTCCATTGGAGCAGACTCGAGCCGACTGCACCATCGTCGTCGGCGCGATCGCGATAGCGCGATGCCGCCGGCAGATAATGACTTTCAGTGTATTCGCGGATGGCGCGGGTTGCAGAAAACTCCGGCGTGAGGCGCGCCATGCTCTCGCGGATGCGTCCCAGCCATTTGATTGGCATGCCGGATTGATCGCGCTCGTAGAACTCCGGGACGACTTCAGCTTCCAAGATGGTATACAGAGTCTCTGCATCCCAGGCATCCCATCCCGGGTCGTCGCCATGCTCCTGGCCGTCGCCGATGGCCCAGCCAACTTCGGGCGAGTAGGCCTCGGCCCACCAGCCGTCCAACTCTGAAAGGTTGAGCCCGCCATTGACGAGGACCTTCATGCCACTGGTTCCGCAGGCCTCCCAAGGACGGCGAGGCGTATTGATCCAAACGTCGATGCCCTGGACCAACTCCTGGGCCAGCATCATGTCGTAGTCGTTGAGGAAGACCACTCGCCCTTCGACTTCGGGACGCTTGATGAAATCCTTCCACTGCCTGATCAGCTCCTGGCCGGGAAGATCCTGCGGATGAGCCTTTCCCGCAAGGATCAACTGGACGGGGCATCGTGGATTGGAGAGCAGCCGCACCAGCCTCTCGGTATTCTGCAAAAGAAGATTGGGGCGCTTGTACGTGGCGAATCGGCGCGCAAATCCCAGGGTCAGCACTTTTTCATCGAAGATGCCTGCGGCAGTGGACGAATCCGCACCTTCAGCGGCGAACTGGCACTGGTACCGCTTGCGCATCCGTTCGATCAGGCCTTTGCGTCCTGCTGCTCGCAATTGCCAAAGCTGCGGGTCAGATATTTGGCGAATGTCGTCTTCGACCAGGCGATCTCCGCGCCAACGCTTCGCGCCGCAGGCGGAGGTCCACAACGCATCGGCTTCGGCAGAATCCCAGGTGGGCACATGAATGCCGTTGGTTACCGACCCTATCGGGACTTCCTCCCTTGGCCAGCGGGGGAACAGGGCCTGGAAGATCTCTCTGCTCACTTTTCCATGGAGCTTGCTGACGCCATTGATCTGCCCGCTGCCGCGGACGGCGAGATACGCCATGTTGAAGGGCTCCGAATTGTCTTCCGGATTCTGCCTTCCCATGGCGAGCAGGTCCTCCACGGAAACATCGAGTTCATCTACTGCGTAGTGGGTCAGATACGTGCGAATGAGCCTGGGGTCAAACCGGTCAAAGCCGGCGCTCACGGCGGTATGCGTTGTGAATAGATTCCCTGCACGCGTGATATTCATGGCGAGATCGAACGGCTCCTTCCGATCCTCCATGTAGTAGCGGGCCCGTTCGAGCACGGCAAATGCCGCGTGGCCTTCGTTGAGGTGACAGACCTCAGGGGTGAGTCCCAATGCCCGCAACAGACGCCATCCGCCGATGCCGAGGACGATCTCCTGCTTCAGGCGCATCTCTGCGTCGCCGCCATAGAGCTCACTGGTAATTCCGCGATGAGCCGCAGAATTGGCAAAGTCGTTGGTGTCGAGAAGATACAACTTTGCTCTTCCTACTGACACCTCCCAACAGCGAAGCCATATCCTGGAGCCGGGAAGTTGAATCTGCAATCGCAGCCACTCGCCATTCGGCTGCCGCAGCGGCCGTATGGGCAACTGCCCCGGATCGTTGACTGGATAAAGCGCCTGCTGCCGGCCTTCCGCGTCGAAGTCCTGGCGGAAATATCCCTGCCCGTAAAGCAAGCCGACTCCGACGACCGGAACGCCCAGCTCGCTGGCCGCCTTCATCTGGTCGCCGGCTACGTTGCCAAGTCCGCCCGAATAGATGGGCAAGGCCTCACTCAGCATGAACTCCATGCTGAAGTAGGCGACTGCCGTGAGCCCTGCGCCGGGATGCCTGTGCTGGAACCACGCATCGGCCCGATAGGAGTCCCGATTCTTACGAAGCAGGCTGTCGAGCTTCTGGCGGAACTCCGGCGTGCCTAATGCAGCCTTGACTTTTTCGCGAGAGACCGTGCGCAGGATGACCCATGGGTTTTGCGTTGTTGCCCAGAGGCCCTTGTCGAGTTCTTCCCACAACTCGTCTGCGGCATGGTTCCAGGACCAGTGGAGATTGAGCGCCAATTCAACCAGAGCGTCAACTCCATCCACTTTGAACCAATCGGATGGCGCCTTCGGATCGTTCAATGTCACCCCCTGCTTGCCGAGTCGAAGAAGCGGAGACCGCCATCGCTCCCCTTACGCGAGGCCGGCCTCCGCTTTGATTCTTGCTGGATGGAGCCTAACTGTCGGTGAACATGGCCTTCTCTGGATGCCCCTTGGCCATTGGAGCAGGCGCGCCCGCGTCACTGAAGTCCTTGGTCCAATGCCAGTTCCTGATCTCCGGCATATCCTCCAGGTGCTCGCGGATATAGACGTGGTGGCGTTGCAACTCCTGATTGAAGAAGTTAATGGCATCCTCGGCTTGCAACCGAAGACGAGGGATATGCTTCAATGCATCCAGCGCAAGGTGGAAGCGGCTCATCTCATTAAGCACCACCATGTCGAAGGGGGTGGTGGTTGTCCCATAATCCATATAGCCATGGACATGGAAGCGGCTTTCATTGGAGCGGCCATGAACCAGGGTGTGAATGAGCCAGCGATTGTTGTGGAAGGCAAAGATCACCGGCGCCGATTCTGTAAACAGCGCGTTGAACGACATTTCGTCCATGCCGTGCGAATGCTTGTCGGGAAACATCAGGGTCATCAGGTCGACAACATTAACGACCCGCACTTTGATTCCGGGTACGTGTTTCTGCAGGAGCCATGAGGCCGCGCACGTCTCGATGGTTGGCACATCTCCGGCGCAGGCCAGCACAACATCCGGCTCATCGCCATTATCGTTGGTTGCAAACTTCCATGTGGATGCGCCTTTCGAGCAATGCTCAAGAGCCTCGTCCATATTGAGCCACTGGAGTTGAGGTTGTTTACCGCAGGTGACGACGTTGACGTAATTGCGGCTGCGCAGGCAATGGTCGAAGACGCTGAGGAGACAATTGGAATCAGGTGGATAATACACGCGGATCACTTCACTCCTGCGCTCCAATGCATTGACGACGTACCCGGTTGCCTGGTGGCTGAAGCCATTGTGGTCGTTGCGCCATGCATGACTTGTGAGCAGAACATTGAGAGACGCAAGCGGCCTGCGCCAGAGATATTCGCGGGATTGCTCAAGCCACTTGGCATGTTGGGTTGTCATGGAGTCGACCACCTGCGCGAAGGCTTCATAGGAGGACCACATGCCATGACGGCCGGTGAGCAGGTAGCCCTCAAGCCACCCCTGGCAGAGGTGTTCGCTCAGCACTTCCATGACGCGGCCATCCGGACCCAGTTTCTCGTCGATCGAAACAATCTCGGCCATCGAGCACCGCTCTGTTGCCTCGAAGATGGAGTTCAAGCGATTGGAATTCGATTCATCCGGGCAAAACATGCGGAAGTTTGTCAGATTCATTTTGAAGATGTCGCGGAAGAAATCTCCGAGTTTGCGCGGCGCTTCGGCCAGAACCTGACCGGGGCCGGGGATTTCAAGCGCGTAATCTGTGAAGTCAGGCAGCGCGAGGGTGATCAGCTCGCGTCCGCCATTGACATGCGGGTTTCCTCCCATGCGGCGGTTGCCCGCGGGCGAGAGAGTCGCGAGCTCTTCGATGAATTTACCGTCGCGGTCGAATAGTTCTTCGGCCTTGTAACTCTTCATCCAGGCCTCAAGAATCTTCAGGTGTTCAGGATTGTCTTTAACCGATGCGAGCGGAACCTGGTGCGCGCGGAATGTGCCTTCGATTGGGATTCCGTCCACTTCCTTCGGGCAGGTCCATCCCTTGGGCGTGCGAAAGATAATCATGGGCCAGACGGGCTGCTTCTTGAATCCGTTCTTGCGCGCCTCCTGCTGAATCCCACGAATCTCGGCATAACAATCCTCAAGCGTTTGCGCAAGAAGTTGATGCACGACCTCCGGGTCATCGCCCTCGACAAAGTAGGGCTTGTAACCGCGGCCTACATAAAGTGCCTTCAGGTCGGCGTCGCTAGTTCGTCCCTGAGCGGTTGGCCCTGAGATCTTGTATCCATTGAGGTGAAGGATCGGCAAGACGGCGCCGTCTCTGATAGGATTGACGAAGTTGACCGACTTCCAGCTGCCTTCAAGCGGGCAGGTCTCAGATTCGCCATCGCCAATTATGCAGGCCACGATCAGGTCGGGATTGTCGAAGGCAGCGCCGAATGCATGAACCATCGAATAGCCAAGCTCGCCGCCTTCGTGCATGGAGTTTGGGACATGAGGGCCGCAGTGGCTTGGCACTCCGCCCGGGGTTGAGAACTTGCGGAACAAGAGCCGCAAGCCGTCTTCGTCGTGAGTGATCTCCGGGTGAACCTCGGTGTAAGAACCTTCCAGGTAGGAGCAGGCATTCAACGAGGGTCCCCCGTGCCCTGGTCCGGAGATGTAGATGATGTCCGCATCGTGCTCTTTGATCAGCCGGTTCAAATGAATGTAGATGAAGTTCTGTCCAGGCGAGGTTCCCCAGTGACCAAGCAGTCTTGGCTTGATCTGCTCTGCCTTGAGCGGCGAGCGAAGCAGCGGATTTTCAAAGAGGTAGATCTGGCCGATGCAGAGATAGTTCGCGGCGCGCCAGTAGCGATTCATCTTGTCCAGCATCTCAGGCGAGAGCGGTCCCTTGGGCTTTGGCGCTGTCTCTTCGTTCTTGCCGTCGGCCGCAACCGCCGTCGATAGGCTCACGTCGAAGATGAAGCCTGATGAATTGCCAAACTGATCGAAGTTCTTGCTGAAGGGCTGGGCCGTGTCGTCCTTGCCAACTTTGATTGGAATCTCGGTAGTGGCCATCGTAGCGTATCCTTTCTCGTTCTCCGTAACTGCTCACATTCTGGCAGCGGCTTGCAGACTTCAGATTGTTTCGCTTCGACCGTGATAAGGCACGGCTTCACGTCGCAAGCATCTTGCGGATTGATTGCAATTCGGCCTGGTGTTTCTGAGTTGTTGCGGGATAGGATGATTTCAATCCCCTCAGCGCGTCAAGAACAATCTGAGAAACGATCAGGTGTGCGTCGTCCTTATCGTCCGCGGGGACAACATACCAGGGAGCGTGATGCGTGCTGGTTGCGCCTAGGCAGTCTTCGTAAGCCTTCACGTAGTCCCTCCATAACTTTCTTTCATGAATGTCCACAAGGCTCAACTTCCAGTTCTTTTCCGGATCGTCGATGCGCGCCAGGAACCGCTTCCGCTGCTCATCCTTCGAGAGGTGCAGGAACACCTTGACGATGCGCGTGCTGTTCCGGTCAAGGTGCTTTTCGAAGTCCACAATGGAGCGGTACCGATCGTCCCATTTCGACTTATCATCCTCAAGCTGTTTTGAGAGCCCTTCGTTGCGAAGTTCCTCCGGATGCACGCGGACGACGAGTACTTCTTCGTAGTAAGAACGATTGAAGATGCCGATGCGGCCGCGCTCAGGCAGACGGCACGCAGTGCGCCAAAGGAAGTCATGTTCCAGTTCTTCGGCGGTGGGTTGCTTGAAGCTGAAGACCTCGCATCCTTGCGGATTGATTCCGGACATGACGTGCCTTATGGCGCCATCTTTACCGGCGGCGTCCATGCCCTGGAGGATGAGTAGAAGCGCATGGCGGTTGGATGCGTAGTGAAGTTGCTGCAATGCGCTAAGTTCCTTCACATGTTCTTCAAGCAATTGTTGATACTGCTTCTTCGATTTAGTCAGTGACGGACCGGCCGTCGGCCACTCGCTCAAGTCAAGCTTCTTGCCTGGCGGTACACGGTAGGCCTTCGAATCGATCGTCATGTCGTCCTTTCAGTTTTGCCGATGCTCCAAACCGCCTTGCGCTCATGCCATCAGGTGGTGCAATTGGATAACGAAATCGGCCCAGGATACAGACTCCACCCAACCGGTGGGGACCAGCACCGATCGATTATGAAGCCAGTCTCCGCTTTTCACATCGAGGTAACCGAGGTGCCAGCTAGCCTCATCTATGACAAAGTCCTCAAGGATCCCAAATTCGCCGTCCGTTGCCCGCACGTGATAACCCAACATATGTGAGGTGCTGCGCAGATGGAGAACCTCGGCGGTGTGTATCGGGTATTTCATTCCCGTCGGCATGGGCGGGGTGCCAGATATGCTGTCTACCCAGCTTGCCAACGGGCCAAAGTAATCACGCATGGCAAGTTCCTGCTGGCGCGAAACCGGCTCTTCCGTATCAACGTCGGGACTGTTGCGCACTTGATCCTTGGTTAAATGAGCGCAACAGGTTTTGTTTGCCCAGACGGGCTTTTCGAGCGCGGTAATCGGAAGAACCACATCGCGTCGTTTCAGCCAGTTCCCTACGTCCACCACCAAGTAGCGAACCTTCCAGGACTGGTCATCAAAGAGAAAAGTGCGGACACTCCCCATTTCGCCATCGGTCGCTACGACGGGAGATCCAATTAAGGCTTTCAGTTCGTACAGCATTTTCCTTCCTCTCGGGTTGCCTTGATGACTCGTTCGAAGCCCATGGTCTTCTTGCCAGCCAAGGCCTTGATCTTTCAACCGCGAACCACGGCCGGTCACTTTTGACATTTACGAAGAAGTTGACACTGCCTTCGAATGTATTGCCGGTTCCCTTTTGTCCGTCGGCACGTGGTAGATCTTCGAATAGATCGTCATGGTTTTCACTTATACCTGCAAATCTGGTTGGTTGCAGACAGTTCCCCCATGGCTTGGCGGTACGGCAATAAGTCCCACCAGTAGCTGAAACTCTCCGAATCAGTATCGACTCGGAGAGTTTCAGCAATCTGAGCAGTTGTGCTCAAGGCGAACTGAAGGAAGAGCCGTAACGGCATTGTTTTAGATGGCTCACGAGGTGTCCGCCGGGAGGCGTGAATGGAAAAGCGTTTAGTCCCATCGCCCCCGCATCAGCGTGACCGGCGGACAGGGGTCAGGGCCTCATAACCCGCTATGACATCAAAGAGTTCCTCGTCAATCGACTCCTGGCGTATGCGATGCAACTTGAGGTTCAGGTCTTCCAAGATGCCGTCAATGTTCTTCTCTGCCCTCTGCATTGCGGCCAGGCGGCTGGCATTCTCGCTGGCGAGCGACTCGGCGCAGGCTTGAAACAGGAGGACGAACAGGTATTCGCGTATGAATGCGCGCAACGGAGACGTGGCTCCCTGGATGACTTCCGGCGGCAGTTTGGTTGGCCACGGAGCAGAGGCGAGCTGTTTCTGCCAGGCGAGATCAAGAGGCAGCAAGCGCTTGCCGATGGGTTCGTAAACCGATCCGGATTTGGAGCGGTTGTGGAATAGATAGACCTCCACCACTTCTGCGCGCTCCCGCGTCGCCTCGACATCGATCAGAATCTGCCCGACGAGCCCGGAGATGGCATTGACCGAGCCCGGCACGGGCAAGATGCCGGCGGTCGGCATTCCCGTATCGGCCAGGAGGGCATGGATGCGCTCGCCGAGCGGCCAGATCTTCGTAATTGTGCCGGGCAGGCCTTTGAGTGTATCGGCGGCATATTCCACGATCGCCTCATTGAACCTTCCAACGAGACCCTGGTCGGAACCAAAGACAATTGCTCCGATGCCTTGCTTCTTCTTTGAGCCAGGTTCTGCCGTGTCGTAGCCTGGGCCGGCTTGACGAAGGCACGCGGTCAAGGCGAGTTCCACGGTGCGCGCATACGCATCGAGCGAGTGGACGGCCTTTTGGTACTGGCCAATGCTCGCCGCGGCAAGCGCCTTCATGGAACGCACGACGGCCTCAAGATCGCCCGCTTCGGAGATCTTCCGCGTCAGGCCTTCGATGGTTCCACTCATGGCGCAGGCTTCGTAGCGGGTTTGACGGCAGGAGTCGGCTGGAGCGGAGCCAAAGCACTTTGAGCGATTTCTAGGATCGCCTTTCGATCGGCCTCGCTGAACTTATCAGCCGAGGTGAGCCGTTGCGCCACCTCCGCTGGAATGCCGGTTACAGCTTTCTGAAGCGCGCGCTCGGCGTCGTCCATTTTTTCGACCGGCAGAGGATCGAGCAGTCCCGCGGTCAAAGCCAAAAGCACGATGATCTGTTCGATCATGGAAACAGGGTGAGATTCGGGTTGCTTGAGGCAGGCGCGAATGCGCTGTCCGTGGTCAATCGTCTTTTGCGTTGCGTCGTCGAGGTGAGTGCCGAATTTTGCGAAGGCTTCAAGTTCTTCGAATTGTGAGTAAGCAAGCTTGAGGCTGCCGGCGACAGCGCGGTAGGCAGGCCTCTGCGCCGCTCCGCCGACGCGCGAAACCGACTTGCCCACGTCGACGGCAGGGAGGATGCCCAGTTGAAAGAGCGTGGGCGAAAGATAGACTTGGCCATCGGTGATGGAGATGAGGTTCGTTGGGATGTAAGCGGAGATATCTTGCGCTTCGGTCTCAATGATGGGCAGCGCGGTGAGCGATCCGCCTCCGCGTTCTTTGCTGAGATGGGTGGAGCGCTCAAGCATGCGCGAATGAATATAGAAGATGTCGCCGGGGAAGGCTTCACGTCCCGGAGGGCGACGGAGCAGAAGAGAGAGCTCGCGATAGGCGCGGGCATGATGGGTGAGGTCGTCGTAGACGATGAGGACGTCGCGGCCCTTTTCCATGAAGTATTCAGCAATGCTGGTGGCGGCATAAGGCGTGATGTAGACGAGGCCGGGCGCATTATTGTCTTCCACGACGACCACAACGGTGTAGTCCATGGCGCCTTGCTTGTCGAGGTTGGCCACGACTTTAGCCACAGCGGCCGCGCGTTGGCCAATCGCACAGTAGACGCACACCACATTCTGTCCGTGCTGGTTGAGGATGGTGTCGATGGCGATGGCTGTCTTGCCGGTCTGGCGATCACCGAGAATCAGTTCGCGCTGTCCGCGGCCGATGGGGACAAGTGCGTCGACCGCCTTCAGGCCGGTCTGCAAAGGCACGCTTACCGCCGCGCGATCCATTATGGCTGGAGCGGGACGTTCACCGGGAAGACGCTTCTCCGCAGCGATCGAGCCCTTGCCGTCCAACGGATTGCCTAATGGGTCGATCACGCGTCCCAGCAGGCCATCGCCCACGGGCACGTCCATCACGCGGCCTGTCCGCTGCACCTCGTCGCCGGCGTGCAGCTCCTGGTAGTCCCCGAGCAGGATGACCCCGACCTCTTCCTCATCCAGGTTGAATGCGATGCCGAGCAGACCGCCGGGGAAAGTCACGATCTCCTCGTAACCAACGCCGGGAAGGCCAGTGAATGTCGCGATCCCGGTGGAAACATTTGTGACGATGCCCACTTCATGCGGAGTCAGTTTTAGCGTGAAGCTATCGCGACCCTGATGGAGCCTCGCGAAGGCGCGGTCGATTGCGGGTTCTAGGATTCCGGCCGATGCAGTCATTTGGCCCCGACGGGAGCAACAGGTTCTGGCTCGGGAGTTTTCGCGGTTTCCGGCTTGGAGGTTTTCGTAGTTTCTGGCTTGGGGGCTTTTGCGGCTTCCGGCTCCGGCGCTTTCGCAGTTTCTGGCTCGGGGGCTTTCGCGGTGTCCGGCTTCGGTGTGGCTTTGGCGGCCGGAGGGGGTTGCGGGTCTACGATGTCATTGACTTTCTTGCTCAATTCGGTGAGATAGCTCGATATGCTCCACGCAACCTTTTGGCCATTGGCGCTTAACTCGATACCGCAGATGGCGTCCTGCGCATCTTCGAATTTGATCCGGACCTCAGCTGAGAATGTCTCGTTGAGCGCATTTTGAATTGCAGCCTTCTGGTCGGCGGGCAAATCGAATGCACTGCGAACCAGAGCTGGTTGCGCTGAGTTCTTGAGAGCGGCGCCTAGTAACTCTTTTGCCTTCGGATCCAATTCCCGGAGGCGGCGCGTAAACACTTCGCCAATCCGCTCTTCAAGGCTGACGGTAGCGAGGTCCGCGAGTGCCTTTCGCGCAATGGCAAATACCTCTTTCTCGGCCAGAAGGGTGATTGCACTACCCAGGCGAATTTGATCTCCGCGCAGCGCATCTGCCTGTGTAGCCCGCAAGGTGTCAGTATCTTTTTTGGCTTGATCGACGAGGCGCTCGCGCTCGGCTTTCGCTTCGTCCGTGGCTTTGCCGAGCAGGGCGCACCGCTGTTGATCGAATGCTTTGTTCTTATCTTCAAAATCGGTACGCTCCTTTTCGGCCTCGGCCTTCTTTTTGTCGGCGTCCGCAAGTTCAGCGGCGATCCGCTTCTCTCGCGCATCGATGGCGTCGAGGATGGGTTTGTAGAGAAAGTGCTTCAACAACCACACCAGGATGAGGAAGTTGACAATCTGGGCTCCGACAGTGAACCAGTCGATGAGCATCGCTCACTTGCCTCCGGCTTGCGAAAGAAAGTGGTTCCAGAACGGATTGGCGAAGATCAGAATCATGGAGACGACAAAGGTGTAGATTGCGGTGGACTCGATCATGGCGAGGCCTACAAACAGGGTGCGGGTGATGGTGGGCGCGGCGTCAGGCTGTTGCGCCAGGGAGGTCATGGCGGAGGCCACGGAGCGGCCTTCTCCAAGCGCCGGGCCCATGCAGCCGAAGCCTGTGGTAATGCCGGCGGTAGCGATGGAAACTACTGCAACGAGGGTGGCGCTATCCATTGAAGACCTTCTTGTTGTTGGAGACCTTACGCAGGACTGGTCTCCGGCTTGGCCTGGGCAGCAGGCTTGGGTTTGATACCACGTGTGGCGGCGGCAATGTAGACCGCGGCGAGAATGCTGAAGATATAGGCCTGCACCGAACCGGTAAGCAGGCCGAGCAGCGTCATGACGATGGGGAAGATAAAGGGCGTGATGGAAAGAAGAATCCCGACGATCATGACTCCGCTCATCATGTTGCCGAAAAGACGGATGGCCAGCGCCAGCGTGCGCGAGAGCTCACTGATGATATTGAACGGGAGCATGATCACGGTCGGCTTGATGTAGGTTTTGAGATAGCCGGCAAACCCTTGTTCCCGGATGCCGAACAGAGGAACCGCAATGAACACGCACAGCGCGAGGGCTGCCGTGGTTGAGAGCGAGCCTGTGGGCGGCTTGAAGCCTGGGAAGACAATGCACACGCTGCAGGTTCCGATGAACAGAAAGAGCGTGCCCAGGAAGGCGAGATACTTTTCTGGGTCGTCGAGACCAACTTCTTTAATCTGTCCCTCAATGCCGGTCACAACCATCTCAAGCGCGCTTTGCCAGCGTGAGATGGTTCGCTCGGTGGCAAGCTTTCGCGTGATCAACATGGAGCCCAACGTCATGGCGATCATCATGCCCCAGGTGGTCACGATGGTCTCGTTGAGCTTGACAAAGCCATGTTGCCAGAAGATCTGCTGGTCGGAGGTAATTTGCACGGCGGGGATGATCATTGCGCACCTTCCTGCGGGATGCGGGTGCTTCTGGGGCGCGGGAGGCGAATGAGCCGCGTTACGGCAATGCGCGCAAGCAGGAAGCCGGCCAGGCAAGCCACCAGCTTCCGCCATTCGCCGTGTGACACGAGATAGAACCCGGTGACGGCGACGGTCATTCGAAGCAGAAGGCTCCCGGAGAACAGGAGGCCGGACCATTGCGACGGAGAACGCGCCTGAATGGTCCACCAGAGTCCGCCAAAGAAGAATGTCCCAAGCAGGACACCGGCGAGCAGACTCCCGGCCAGAATCAGCGGCTCATTCATGTTTGTCCTCCTGTTCGTCGTGCATTGCTTTGTCTTGCTGATCCACCCAATGCCAGGCATTTGCGCAACCGACACAAAGACCAATGGTCAGCAAGATGAGCGTCCATGAATGGGATCCTGGATGATGATTGTCCCACCAGAGGCCGATCATCGCGCCAACGACTGTTGGCACTGCTACCGACCAACCGATGAGCCCTGACATGCCCAGGCCGAACCAGACGGTCTGTGCACCGTTCTTCTGCGCGCGGAGTTTGCGCTCAGCCTTTGCGCGAACTTGCCGGACAAAGTCCTGATCCGCAGGAGACTGTTGATCCGCACTCTCATCGGTCATTTTCAAACTCCGCCAGACGTCCCATCAGACTACTCTCCATCTTCGCGACCGCGGTGCGAACGTTGCGCTCCTGATCGTCGAGTTTCAGGAAGTCGCGTTGGACTGCGTCTTTGAGCTGCCCCAAATCCGATCCGCCAATAGCGCGGCGCACGGATACGGTGACCTGAGCGCCCGCCTTTACCAGCACACCTTGATCAATCCCGACATAGACCGTGCTGCCATCTTTTGCTTCGTACGTGAGAATCCCGGGGACCAGGGCGGCAACGCAGTCAAGCCGATGGGGCAGCAGACCGTAGGATCCATCGGTTGTGTCTGCGACAACCCGCAACACATTTGCCTGTTCGGCAAAGACACCGAAGGGGAGCAGGATTCTAAGATTCATGAGTACTCGCAGTCGCAGCTTGTGGTTGCGGGCCGGTCTTCGAGGCTTGGGGCTTTTTATCGTCCGGTTTCTTTGTTTCTGCGTGCGTAGCCTCTAGCTTTGCCGCTTCAGGCACTTTTGTTTCCGGCTGCTTCGCGTCTGGCTTCTTTGGTTCCGGCTTCTTGGCCTCCCCAATCGCGCCGATCATATAGAGCGCGCTCTCCGGGTAGTCCTTGAACTCGTCGCGGAGAATGCGTTCGCAGCCATCCAGAGAGTCTTTCAGGCTTACAAGCTTACCCTTCATCCCGCTGAACTGTTCTGTCGTGAAGAAGGGTTGCGTCAGGAAGCGCTCCAGCCGTCGAGCCCGTGCAACCGCGTTCCGATCTTCCAGCGAAAGCTGTTCCATGCCCAGCATCGCCACAATGTCCTTGAGGGATTCGTACTGCGCCAGAGTGCGGCGAATCTCCTGCGCGAGGTTGTAGTGCCGGTCGCCAACGATTCCAGGCGTAGCCATCTTCGAACTGGACTGGAGCAGATCGATCGCTGGATAGAGTCCTTCGCTGGCCCGTTTGCGCGAAAGGACAATGGATGCGGAGAGGTGAGAGAAGACATGGACTGCGGCCGGGTCGGTCAGATCGTCAGCCGGCACGTAGACAGCCTGAATGGAAGTGATGGCCCCGGCATGCGTGTTGGCAATGCGCTCCTCGAGGCCCGATAGATCGGTGCCCATGGTTGACTGGTAGCCGAGTCTTGAAGGCATTTCGCCCAGAAGGCCTGCGACTTCCATGCCGGCTTGAATAAAACGGAAGATGTTGTCGATCAATAACAGAACGTCGCGATGCTCATCGTCCCGAAAATACTCGGCCATCGTCAGGGCCGCGGCACCCACACGAAACCGGCTGCCCGGCGGCTCGTTCATCTGGCCGTAGACCATCACCATGTCTTTCAGGACACCGGCATCTTTCATGCCGCGGTAAAGTTCTTCGCCTTCACGGCAACGCTCGCCAATTCCACAAAAAATACTCATGCCCTTTTGATGGCCGATCATGTTGTGGATCATCTCGGTGAGAAGCACCGTCTTGCCCACACCCGCGCCACCGAACAATCCCGCCTTGCCCCCGCGCTCCAGGGGCACGAGCACATCGATCGCCTTGATCCCTGTCTCGAACACCTCGGACTTAGTCGAACGCTCCGACAGGGGCGGAGGCTTCCGATGGATGGAGCGCCATTCGACATTCTGCGGCGGCGGTTTGCGATCGATGGCGGAGCCGAATACGTCGAACATCCGCGACATGATCTCCTTGCCGACTGGAACCTCGAGCGGCTTGCCTGAATCCTGAACCTGCATTCCTCTGGCGAGGCCCTCCGTCGGAGTTAACGCGATGCCCCGGACCCGGGTAGCGTCAAGCTGGGCCATGACCTCGACGATGATCTTGCCTTCGGCCCCGGTATGGAGAACGGAGAAGATCGGAGGCAGGCCGCGATCAAACCTCACATCGACAACGCCCCCACGCACCGAGACGATCAACCCGAGATTCGGAGAATCCTCTCTATTCGGAGGTCCGATTGCCACAGTAGCCTCACTTCAGGGCTTCCAACTCTAGCGAGGAAGTCTTTGATAGGTAAGAATGGTGTCGGTCGGGGAAACCTCGCTGAATATCGATGCCCCAATGCTCAATCGGATCGACGGCGTTAGACGGCGGAGCCGAGGAAGGCAGCTTGGACAACTGGTAACACCGAATACTGAAGGTCCAGACGTCCTTCTATTTTGAAATGATCGGGTGATCTTGGTCGTAACTCTGCTCAGTGTGCGAAGCCTTCTCCGCTGCCCTTTCGGCAACACGCTCAACATGCTTCTGAGCTGTTGAGTCAGAGATTGTCTCGTCTTCGAGGTTTGTCACTTCTGGATTCTCAAATTGTTCCGGCACGGTACCCCCTCCTCTCATCACGATGAACCGTGTTCCCATCAAGTTCTGGTCAGTTTTGCTCTCCCATTTGATATCGCAGGGTCCTTGGAGACTTGCCTTTTTCGGGTCCAAAGGGGTCAGAACTTGGACGCTGGCCGCAGATGGGCAGTCCGACCGCCGCGCCTGTATCCGCCAGCCACAATCGCAACAAGACTTGCAACCTTTGCGATTATGCCGATGAAGGGCATTTGAATGGAGGCGAAGCCCGTATTGAAGGGAGAACCACTCTGAGCAAGAACGGCGATAGGGACGAGAAGGCATACTGCTGGAATCAAGGCGGATATGTGCATCCACCTATGAGATGCGTGGGCCGTCATCTGAGAAATCGCGATTCGGATTCTGCTGGACATTGGCTCCTCCAACGGCTGCGATGCAGTCGGGATATGCGCAAAACTAGAGCAGCTTGAGCATCCAAGTTCAATGAGTGTCAGGTGCGCTCTTATGTGCCCCACGCATACAAGATCGCGAACGTAGTTGTGGTCGGTGGAGCATTTCTGCTTGAATTGGCATTAGAGGGACAAACTCATCGAGAGATCTGGCTAACCGGCGTATTGGGTCAGGCTCGTGTTTATTCTTGATATAGTCGCAATGTTCGAACCGGCCCGCAGGTCAGTGGACCCCTTAAGGTTGGGCGGCATTTCAGCTCAGTTTGCGCATGCCGATTTGGTGTAAAACAAGAAATACTCAAGGCTACAACGGCGTTTCCAGGACCGATCCGCAGAAGCCACAATTCTACTGTAACGAATTGAGCTGGACGAGTGAGCTGGGCGCCAAGTGATTTGGTAACCCTCCCAAGTCAGAGAATCCCGATCGGGGCACTCCGACTCTAGTGTGAGGAGTTGGACGACCCGCCGACGCAATCAACACCATACGCATTCAGCACATCCGGCAGCGTAACGACGCCTTCGAGTTTGTGAATATTCGCCCGGTGAACGACCGGCAAGACATCGAGATGGTAATTGCTCATGCGTTCGAGAGCCAGATGCAGCGGATGATCCGTGTGGAGGTGCGGAACCTGGAGGGTTTCCACAAGGTCTTTGAGCGGCTGTTCTTTTCTTCCATCGACAAAGGCGCACCCCAGCGTCTCTCTGGTCAGCATTCCCAGAAAGTAATCCTTCTCGGCCACAGGCCAGGCGCGGAGCTTACTGGCGTGAGTTTGTTCGATCACATCCTGGACACGCATCTCAGCGGTGAGAATCTCCGGAGTCTTCCGCATGATCTGAAACACGGTGCGCTGGTTGGGCTCGTTGCGAGTGCTGTGGCTGGGTAAATGAATGCCGTCCTGATGAGCCAATGCCTCGTAGATGGGCTGCTTCTGAAATCGGGAAGAGATGAAGAAGCTGGTCATGTTTGCAATCATCAGCGGCACGATGACAGCGTAGTCCCGCGTCATTTCAAAGATCATCAACACCGATGTCATGGGAGCGCGCACGATGCCCGCGAAGAGCGCGCCCATGCCGACCAGCGCGTAAGCTCCAGGGGTTGCGGTGTATCCCGGCAACAAGCCATGGGCTACGGTTCCGATGGCCCCGCCCAGCATGGCGCCGAGAAATAGACTAGGGCCAAAGATTCCACCAGCGTTTCCAGAGGCATAGCTGACGGTGACGCCAAAGAGCTTGAGGACCACGAGTAGCAGCATCAGCTTGAGCGCCATCGTTCCATTCAGAGCGCTGCCAACGTAGGTATACCCAACGCCCAGGACCTGTGGCACAAACCATCCCATCAGACCAACCGTCACACCGCCCACGACGGGATGCCACCAGCGCGTCCTCGCGGGCAGATGCAGAAAGAACTTGCGCATTCTCAACAAAAGCCGGGTGAAGGCTACGGATAGAAAGCCACCAGCGATACCCAGCAGGGCGTAAATGCCGAGTTCCAGCGGATGTACCAAAGTGTATTGCGGCACTTGAAACAGTGGGTTATTGCCAAGCAGAAGGCGCAAGACCGCCCAGGAGGTGGCAGAGGCAAGCACGACCGAACCAAGAATCGGCGCGTGCATATCGCCCATCACCTCTTCGAGGGAAAACAACACAGCCGCCATCGGCGTATTAAATGCTGCGGCAATGGCGGCGGCGGCTCCCACGGGAATCAGGGCCTTTACCTTTTCCGGGCGCAATCCGAGCCATCGGCCGAGGACCGATCCGATTCCGGCGCCTACCTGGACAGATGGTCCCTCGCGGCCAAGCGGAATCCCGCTCGCCAGCGTGGTCGCCGTGCAGAAGAACTTGCCCAGGACCGTGCGCAGCGAGATGAATCCATCCCGGGCGAAGAGCGCGGCCTTGGTCTGTGGCACGCCGCTGCCGCGAGCGTAAGGGAAAAAACGATAGAGGAGGAAACCCATGGCCAGCGATCCCGCCACTGGCACCAAAACACGCCTCCACGCGGCGCTGCCCACGGGATATAAGCGCATTCCCAACCGCTCCGTGACCACGATAAACCCGACAACGGCGAGCCCGGTGAGCGCTCCAATCAATAGCGAGAGAAGAAGAAATACCTGCTCCTCGCGCTGTTGCAGATGAGCAATCAAACGCGCCCTGAGGGCCGTGATCCAACTCATTTTTGTCAGGTTCTCAGCGGTGGGAGAAGGGGACATAAGTGTAGTTTACGCGAACCGCATTGCAGGCCCCAGAGAACAACGCTAGGCATCATCGACGGTGCGACTGCCGATTCATTTTGTACTTTCTTCCAAGATCAGAGCCTGCATTGGCCTTCCAGAGCTGGCGTCCCCGGCACCAGATCCGCAATCTTATAGCTTCTTTCTGAGGTATTCAAAGACAACATACCTATCGCAACCGTGACTCACGCAAGATCCTGTGTGATGTCAGCAAGCAAGAGGCCAGCAAGGTGGTAGCGAGCTTTGGTGCGGAACTGGCCGCCGAGCACAACGCCAGCCTGATCCTGCAGCAGGTTATCCCGCCCCAGGAGCACGCCGAGGTCCTCGCTGACCGGACTATCCACCAGATTGAGTCCGAGCTGTCCACCCTGGTTCCAGCCCAGTTGCAATGCAAGGTCAGCGTACAAACAAGTGTGACGCTCGGCGATCCGACAGAGGAACTGCTCTACCAGAGCAGAGCCCAGCAGGCTAACCTCATCGTGCTGGGCGCTCATGGCGCGTCCCACTTTGCCGCCATCACCCGCGCCGGTACGGTATACAAGGTGCTGGCTTACGCGCATTGCCCGGTGATCACGATGTCGCCCATTGTGCTGGCCGAGTGCGGCGCTAAGGTGGAGAAGCCCCGTCCGTCCGAAGTCAACTACATGGCCGGCGTGTTTTAGGAACTTGAATGTCAAGCGATCTCCGGAATGGAGGTTGTTGTTCAACGGAAGCACCATGGCAGTCGCCTGACTTGGCGAGTAGGTAGCTTAGATGAGAACGAATTCAAATATGGCGGCCCCTCCAGGACGAACGTCGCTTTGGTTCCAAATTGGAAGATTTCTGTTTTTTGTCGCCTTGGCAGCTGCCTTTTGTCTCCTTGCTCAAAGTATGGTGCATCACCGCTTCCATCGAGGCGGCTGGTACAACCAGAACCAAACCCTCAGACCATAGCAGGCACTGCAAGAGTCTTGGTCGCGGCTCCAAATGATGTCAGGCTGCGCATTCCTCGACGTGAATAATCCATGCGAAAGGAGGGGTCAGCGCATTGGGGGCAAGTCTCTACAGCATGGAGATTCCAAGAGACTGCATTGTGAAATACGAGACAGCACTCAAGACAGATCAATCCCTGTAGATTGTCCACGGAACGGCTGCAGAGGTGGCAAAGGCAAAGGACATCATCGAAACTGCCCATCCTGCAGAAGTGGAACTGCACTCAGTTGAACCGGTAGCAGCGGTTTAGTCTTCCAGGTAGCTGCAAGAGCAACTCGGTATTGTTGAAGCGTCCCTACTGGAATGTGTCTTGTCAGAATCGAGCCCATAGCCTTCAATCCGGTTTAGCGTCGAACACCGAGTTCGACCAACTGTCCCACAACATTGGAAGAGTTAGGGAAGGCGGTTATCGTAGACCTTCCACCGCAGGAGGAACATGCTGCACAATCTGAAACAACTGATGGGGTCTTCCGTGATTGCGGCAGACGGCGAAATGGGAAGGGTCCGGAATTTTCTTTTCGACGACACTTCATGGACGATTCGTTATTTGGTGGTTGACGTGGGAACCTGGCATCAACGCCGAGATGTGGTTCTTCCAATCACTACTATCGAACAGCCCGATTGGGCCAAGAGGATCTTCCATGTCCACTTGACGAGAGCGCAACTGCGCGAGAGCCCTGATGTTGATACTGAAAAGCCTGTTTCTCGCCAGCAGGAAATTGCGATGGAGGAATACTGGGGGAAGATGGCCTATTGGGTGTCCACCCACTTGGAAGGGGGGGCCTTAATTCCGACCGGAAGGAAATACCCCGTTCGCACCAAGGAAGACCCGGATCTTCGCAGCGCGTGGAACTTACCCGGTTACGAGGTTTGGGCCACGGACGGAGAGATTGGACGCCTGGAAAGCCTCATATTGGACGAGGCTACCTGGCATCTCGGCTATTTGGACGTCAAGGCTGGGGATTGGCTCCTTTGCCGCTCCGTGCTGATTCCTACTCGCTGGATAGAATCCGTGTCCTGGGCCGATTGCCGGATAAATCTGCATCACTGCAGAGACGGGATTTAAGGTAGATTCGTAGGGCCAGATGCAGGGCATGATCGGCGTGGAGGTGCGGAACTTGGAGGGCTCCCACAAGGTTTGCCAGCGGCTGCTCTTTTCTCCCATTCACAGACGCGCGCGCAAGGCTCTCTGTGGTCAGCATACCGAAAAAGAACTCCTTGTCCGCCACGGGCCAGATGCGGAATCGAACGGAGCGAGTCTGTTCAACGGCATCCTTAACGCGCATTTGCGCGAAGAGTATCTGCTGAGAGTGCCGCATGATCTGGGCGACTGTGCGCCGGCTGCTTTCGTTATGAGTGCTGTAACTGGTCAATGAATGCCACCCTGATGGGCCAATGCCTCGTAGATAGGCTGCTTCTGAAATCGCGAAGAGATGAAGAAGCTGGTCAGATTTGCAATCATCAGCGGCACGATGACAGTGAAGTCCCGCGTCATTTCAAAGATCATCAACACCGATGTCATGGGAGCGCACGATGCCCGCGAAGAGCGCTCCCATACCGACCAGCGCGTAAGCGCGAGAGGTTGCGGTGCATCCCGGCAACAAGCCATGGGCGACGGCGCCGATGGCCCCGCCCAGCATTGCGCCGAGGAATAGACTCGGGCCGAAGATTCCATCGCAAAGGGTATTGCTGCAACTTGCGGAGATCCGGCCACTTGCATGGATTTCGCATAAGCGCAGGAACAACCGGAATGAACTCGCAGATGAAAAAGTTAACAACTAAATGATTAGTTCAACGTCTGATACAGCAGGGATGGTCGACGAGCGGGTTTCCCAGGATTTTCATTTTCAATGCCTCCAAAGAGATCCATTACGCTAACCCAGGCTGAGCTCCGGCTCATGAAGGTCCTGTGGGATCGGGGAGAATCGACGGTCGCCGACATGGTGGCTGCGACTTCGGCCGAAGCGCCACTGGCTTATACGTCCGTCCTCACGACAATCCGGATACTCGAGACAAAAGGCTACGTGTGCCACCGACAGGAGAGTAGAGCTTTCCTATACAGCGCCTGCGTCGGGGAGCTCGAGGCGAGCCGATCGGAGGTCCGGCATGTGCTGCAAAGATTTTTCGGCAACTCCCGGGAACAGCTTCTTCTCTCGCTGCTGGGTGAGGATGAGCTCCGCCCCGAAGAGTTGAAGCGCCTGAAAGATGCGATTGCGCGTTTACCGGACGAGACTGCGGAGGAGGACTGAATGGACCAGACCCTTCATGCCATCTCACTCCTATCCGCGTCGGCTGTAAGCGCCCTGTTTTCGGCGATATGGGAAGGAACAGTTCTGGCTGGCTGTGTGGTTCTTTGCCTGCGCTTGCTCCCCGGCTTAAGCGCAGCTGCCCGATCAGTTGTTTGGATGAATGTCTTTCTGCTGCTTGTGTTGCTCCAAGTCCTTCCTTTTTGGGGAGAGCAAGGGCTCACCGGGAACGCAGTCTATCATTCTCTTTTCCAACTGGACGTCCTCTGGAGTGTTGTCATTGCTGGCGTCTGGGCAATGCTCTCTCTTTGCAGAGGGGCGCAACTGATTTTGAGCGCCATTCGCTTACGCGGGTTGGCGACACGGGCAGTTCCTGTCCATCCTGACGCGGCCTTACGAGCACTGCTCCAGGACCGGTCTGGGGGTGGGAAGGCTGATCGCCCTGTAGAGCTTTGCACTTCAACGGAGGTCGAGCGTCCCAGCGTGTTTGGTTTCCTTCACCCGCGAATTCTCATTCCTCCTGCCTTGTTGGAGCGGCTCACATCTCCAGAGCTACAGCAGGTGGTCTTGCACGAGATGGAGCATCTGCGCCGCCGCGACGACTGGACCAACCTCTTGCAGAAGATGGGCCTTGTGCTCTTCCCGCTGAACCCGGTGCTGCTATGGGTGGAGCGCCGGCTCTGCGCTGAGCGCGAGCTTGCCTGCGACGACAGGGTGCTGCGCTCCAGTTGCGGGCGAAAGGCTTATGCCCTTTGTTTGACCCGCCTGGCTGAGTACTCAATGCTTTGCCGAAGCCTTTCGCTGGTACTGGGAGCCTGGGAGCGGCAGTCGGAATTGGTGCGACGCATTCACCGGATTCTGCGAAGGCCCAGTGAGTCCATGAGCAGGAGGCAAGCGATGGTTTTGACGGGCAGCCTGATCCTGGGCGTGCTGGCTGGCGCGATCATTCTGGCTCGCAGCCCGCAGTTGCTGAGCTTCGCCCCGCTCGCGCAATCAACGGTGCAGGCTCGCTCCATGCCGGCTGCAGACTTTCGCGACGCAAACCTTCGCGAACTTGGAGGTTCCGCGACGCTCGTCAAGGCGGTCATGCCAGAGGAAAGGTTTCGGGCTCCACATACCTCCAAACACGCGCCAGTCACCGCTCCGAAGCGGAACTTGAGGCAGTATCATGCCCTGCCCCACCAGCCTGAGTGGGTTGTGTTGACTGAGTGGGGAGATAATGAGCCGCCTCCGCACCTGGTGATCGCCGTCGTCCAAGAGAATCGGTCTTCATACGCCGCCGTTGCGATAGCGAACGGCTGGCTGATCGTTCAAATCTAACCGCAACTTCAACCATGAGAGGAATTTCGATGCCCCAAGAAACTAATCAATTAGTAGCAGCAGCCAAAAGGATTGCCGTCCCCGCAGCGGTCGTGGGAGCCTTCGCACTGGGCGCGGCACTCTTCGTCGGCCACGGCGGTGTTCACGCCGCGTCGGCGATCGACGAAAACAGCGTAGCGGCGCTCACCTCGCTCGATCAGGCCATGGAGGCGGTTGCCGCGCGGGTGACCCCGGCCGTCGTCAACATCGCCGTTACCTCGCGGGGTTCAGGCGAAGTTGCAGCCTCCGACGGGCAGATGCAGGGCCTTCCGCCAGGCCTGCAACAGTTCTTCGGGCCGATGCAGCAGCAACCTGCGCAACCACAGATCGAGCATGGTGTGGGCAGCGGCATTATTATCTCGCCAGACGGGTACATTGTCACCAATGATCATGTGGTGGATGGCGCCACCCAGATCAAGGTGACGTTGAACGACCGCCGGATTCTGAAAGCGAAGCTGATCGGCGTTGACAAACTGACCGACCTCGCCGTACTCAAAGTGGATGCGACCGGCCTTCCCAGCATTGCCTGGGGGGACTCCACAAAGCTTCAGCCGGGCCAGACCGTGCTTGCATTCGGCAGCCCGTTCGGCTACTTTCAGTTTTCGGTGACGCGGGGAATCGTCAGCGCGATCAACCGGCCGAATCCTTACTCGGATGACCCACGCAAGCCGGGCAACTACATCCAGACTGACGCTGCCATTAACCCGGGCAACTCCGGCGGAGCACTGGTCAACGCCCACGGTGAATTGGTTGGCATCAACACTTTCATCATTTCGAACAGCGGTTCGTTCGCAGGCGCGGGCTTCGCGATTCCGTCACAGATTGTGCGCGCCACGGCTGAGCAGTTGATCCAGCACGGCAAGGTCAACCATGGCTACCTCGGCATCAGTATGAACGACGTGACTCCCGACAACGCTCATTTCTTCAATCTGCAGGATGCGACTGGGGCAATCGTTGCCCAGGTCACGCCGGATTCCCCGGCCAGTCGCGGTGGTGTGCAAACCGGCGACGTGATCTCGAAGATCAACGGAGAGAAGGTACTGAACGGAAGCGCCTTGCAAGTTGCGGTAAGCGAAATGACTCCCGGAACAAAGATTGCGCTGGGCGTGATCCGGGATGGCAAGCCGGTGTCGTTAACCCTTACTGTCGGTCAATTCCACGGCAATACCGAAGTGGCGAGCAACGATGGCCAGGACGGTGCGCAAAACGGCAAACTTGGGCTTGCGGTCAGCGATCTAACACCGGATACCCGGCAGCAGATTAATGTGCCTGACGAGGTCCACGGCGTCGTCGTCCAGAGCGTTCGTCCGGCTAGCCCAGCCGACGAAGCAGGCATCCAAGCGGGTGATGTCATTGTTGAAGTCAACCGCAAGCCCGCGCAGTCCGCCACCCAATTCGTGGGCGAGGTGCACCAAAACAAGGAGGGAAACGATCTTCTACTCCTGGTCTGGTCGAAGGGCAACGCAAGCTATCGAACGATTCATCCCGATCAGGACGAACCAAAAGGCTAGATCTCTGATCGCCTGATCCTGTACGACAATGGGTCTCCCATGTCTCGATTTCGAGATCTGGGAGACCCCCGAATCTGCACACACGAAACTTCGCGCTCAGAGACCAGGTTGTGCAAAGATGAGGCAGTCGTCGATCGATACTGAGGCCTCGCCGATCTCGCGGCATTTAATGCAAAGCCTGCAATTGCAATTCGGCCTTTGCATCAATTTCCGAGACTAAACATGTAGCCCGGGCCATCCTCCGCATTCAAGGTGACCGGGTACCCAGTGCTCTTCCGGCCAGTTTCAGAACCACCAGGTTCCAAAGGCGCCCAACACCACCACCACGAACAGCGCTATCTCAATGTTCCGCGCCCGCCGCGCGCGGGCTGCGTCGTACTTTGCTGCATCCAGTTAGGTCATGGTTGGGGATTTACTCTTTTCGCTGTCCCTGGCGCAGCCCTGCTCCGCAGTGTGCGCTCGTTCTCTCTAATCGACGCCACATACACGCAGAGAGTTCCTTGGCTCCCGCATCACCATCGGAGCGCGCCTCCTCTTTACTTGTACACGACGGCAGAATGCCGCCAGCAGAAACAATGGTCTGTTCCGTTGTGCTCATTTCTGGCAGATATCTAACAGCCGGGTAAATGGCCCGTCTTGATGCAGCCGTGCTTCGTAAGGAAGAAACTCGCGAAGTGTTTTCATAGCCCCTGATGCAGCCTGCACACCCTTCGAAGTGAATGGCCGTTAGGCCATTCTTGAGCACAATTGCACAGCGTCCGCATCTGCGAAAGTTGATGCTTTTTGCGAGAGCCAGTCTGAGATGCCTGGATGACCTGCCGATCTCATAGCGGTCGGTTCGCATGGGCAAAGGAGCATCCTCGATTTCTTGCTAGGCAGCGTGGCGGAGTCGGCCGCTCGTCGAGCGGGATGCTCCGTGCCGATCGTTTGCCCACCGGTCAGCAACTGAAAAACGTGCTGGCGCAAGCGCGCAAGATGCATGAGCAATATGGGCCAGATATGCGGGTGCGAAGATGAAATTCTGATTTCGCACCTGACTCGGATCTTCGAAGATAACGAAAATATTCCGGGCCGACGCAGACGATGAATTCGACCCCCATTGCCCGCCTGCTGTTGAGTTTGCGCGAATGCGCCTTTGCCGCCAGTCAGGCCAGAACGGATGCGAGGTGCGACGGGGGCCCTCAATATAGCGATTGATCTAAATTGGAGCGAAGATGACGGAAGCCAGTACGTCACTCATTGTAAGCAAGGCATGGAAGGCCCTTGAGGCCCATGCTGCGACGAACCGCACCCTCCATCTCAAAGATCTCTTTGCTCAGGATCCAACACGAGGGGAACGCCTAAAGGTTGAGGCGGCGGGCATCTACCTCGATTATTCCAAAAACCGAATTACCGACGAGACAGTGACGTTGCTCTTGCAACTTGCCCGGGAGTCTAATTTGCGTTCGCGCATCGACGCAATGTTTCGAGGAGAAGAGATCAACGTCACCGAGAAGCGAGCGGTTCTGCATGTGGCATTGCGTGCTCCTAAAGGGGAGGAGATCTTCGCCGAAGGAGTGGATGTTGTCCCATTGGTGCATGCGGTACTGGACAAAATGGCCGTGTTCTCCAACAGTGTGCGCAGCGGCGAGTGGAAGGGCTATACCGGAAAGCCGATCCGCAACGTCATCAACATCGGCATTGGCGGCTCTGATCTTGGCCCAGTCATGGCGTACGAAGCTCTTCGCCATTATTCCCAACGCGATCTGACTTTCCGTTTCGTTTCCAACGTTGACGGCACAGACATCGCCGAGGCGACGCGCGACCTGGATGCCCAGGAGACGCTGTTCATCATTTCATCGAAGACCTTTACAACTCTTGAGACGATGACCAACGCGCACACGGCGCGGGTCTGGGCGCTTGAGACACTAAAGCATTCCGCAGCCGTCGCCAGGCATTTCGTTGCTGTCTCAACCAATAACGAAGGGGTCGAGAAATTCGGCATCGATAGGGTTAACATGTTCGGGTTCTGGGACTGGGTGGGCGGACGCTACTCGATGGACTCGGCGATTGGGCTCTCCACCATGATTGCGATCGGTCCGGAGAGGTTCAGCGAACTGCTGGGCGGGTTCCACGAGATGGATGTTCATTTTCGCACTGCTCCCTTTGAGCGCAATCTTCCCGTTCTCCTTGGTCTCCTTGCAATCTACAACAACAACTTTCTTGGCGCTCAAAGCGTCGCAGTTCTGCCCTATGAGCAGTATCTGAAGCGCTTCCCAGCCTATCTGCAGCAGTTGACGATGGAAAGCAACGGCAAGCACATAACACTCAATGGGAAGGAAGTCGAATATCAGACCGGGCCGATCTATTGGGGAGAGGCAGGCACAAACGGCCAACACTCCTTTTATCAACTGATCCATCAGGGAACCAGGCTCATTCCCTGCGACTTCATTGCGTTCTGTGAGCCGCTGAACCCCATCGGCCGGCATCAAGACATCCTCGTGGCCAACGTCCTCGCACAGTCTGAAGCACTGGCTTTCGGCAAGACCACGCAGGAAGTCGAGGCGGACGGCACGCCCTCGTGGCTTGCGCCTCATTGCACCTTCGAAGGCAATCGTCCGTCCAACACGATCCTGCTGGAGCGGTTGACTCCGGCAGCGCTGGGAAAACTTGTTGCACTCTACGAGCACAGCGTCTTTACCCAGGGTGCCATTTGGAGGATCGATTCTTTTGACCAGTGGGGGGTGGAGTTGGGGAAGGTCCTGGCCCAGCGCATCATCCCCGAACTTGAGTCTCCAAACGAGTCGAATCTCAAACATGATAGCTCTACCAACGCCCTGATTGGGCACTACCGCAGCATCCGGAAAGAGTGTGCAAAATGACCGCAACTGCAGTTGAGCCGGTTGTTGACCTTGGCCCGGACCTCGAAGTATCGAATCATCCCACCTATGCCGGCAGAGCCATAACACTGCGCTTCTCGGGATGAGAATGCGGATCATGTTCTAAACAACAGAGCCCTCAAAAGGTCGAGGGCATGTTCGGGCAAGAGGAGCGTTTATGACCACCACGCAAAAGTGCGAACATCCTGGCTGCAACTGTCAGCCCGCGAACGGCAAGAAGCATTGCAGCACCACATGTGCAGACGCAGACGCAAAGAAGAGTCCAAAGACACCCTGCCAATGCAAGCATCCGGAATGCATCGGTGATATCGGCCTCAAGATGTAATGAGCCTGACTCACGACGCAACAGTGAGCCCCGAATTTCTGTGCGACGTTCAACCCACTTCAACCGTGAAAGGCAAAACGCGCCATGGCGCATTCTGCAACATTCGCAACAACAATCGCTCCGCCTGCATTGGATGAGCTGTGCATCAACACGCTTCGCTTCCTGGCGGTAGACATGGTGCAGAAGGCCAACTCGGGCCACCCTGGGCTGCCAATGGGGTCTGCGGCCATGGCGTATGCTCTCTGGGATAAATCGCTCAGGTTCAACCCGCGCGATCCCCACTGGCCAGACCGCGACCGTTTCATTTTGTCGGCCGGCCATGGGTGCGCTTTGCTTTATGCTCTTCTCCACGTTACCGGGTTCGACCTGCCTCTTGAAGAACTGAGGAGGTTTCGCCAGTGGGGCAGTCGCACGCCGGGTCATCCGGAGTATGGCAAGACTCTGGGCGTCGAGGTTACTACAGGGCCTTTGGGCCAAGGCCTTGCGAACGGTGTGGGCATGGCCATTGCGGAGGTTGCGCTAGGTGCCCGCTTCAATCGGCCCGGTCACCGGATAGTGGACCACTACACTTACGTCCTTGTCAGCGATGGCGATCTTGAGGAAGGAATCTCCTCGGAGGCTGGATCGATCGCGGGCCACGAGCATCTCGGAAAGCTGATCGTCCTTTATGCAGACAACCACATTACGATCGAGGGAAGCACAGAGCTGACGTTCACAGAAGATCGCATGGCACGGTTCGCTGCGTTCGGCTGGCACGTGCAGAGAGTTGAACAGAGCAACGACGTCGAAGTAGTGGCGCTGGCGCTGGAGAACGCCCGAAAGGAAACAGGCCGCCCATCGCTGATTGCGGTACGCACGCACATTGGCTTCGGCAGTCCGCACAAGCAGGACACCGCCGCGGCCCACGGTGAGGCACTTGGCGTGGAGGAGGTACGGCTTACCAAGGAGGCAATGAACTGGCCTGTTTCGCCTTCCTTCCATATCCCCGAGGAGGCGCTAGAACATTTTCGAAGAGCTGTCGGTCGCGGAAGCGTTGAGCAAGCGGAATGGGAGTCGCGATTCAAGGCCTTCGCGCAAGAACATCCGGCCCTTGCTGCTGAGTTCCTGAGAGTCATCGACAGACAGCTACCGAATGATTGGGGAACAGGACTGCCGGCCTTTGCGCCAGCCGATGGACCGATGGCCACACGCGTCGCTTCAGGAAAAGTGATCGAGATTCTTGGCTCTCGCCTGCCTGAGATGATGGGAGGCTCGGCAGATCTTGCTCCAAGTACACATACAAAGATTGACGCAGCAGGCAACTTCGAACCGGAGAACTGGGCTGGACGCAATATGCACTTCGGCATTCGCGAGAATGCGATGGGCGCCATCCTCAATGGAATGGCCTTGCACAGCGGCTTGATTCCATACGGCGGCACGTTCTTCGTCTTCAGTGATTACATGCGGCCTCCCATGCGCCTTGCGGCCATGAACGCTCTGCCCGTGATCTATATCTTCACTCACGACAGCATTGGCATGGGCGAGGATGGCCCGACTCACCAACCTGTGGAACAACTCATCGGATTGCGATCGATTCCGGGCATGGTTGTCCTTCGCCCTGCGGATGCGAACGAGACAGTAGCCGCCTGGCGAGTTGCGATCGGCAGAAAACAAGGGCCTGTCGCATTGGTGCTCACCCGACAGGGACTTCCGGTGCTCGACCTGAATTCCTATCCAGCCATCCCCGCTGGAGTTCCGCTCGGCGGTTATATCCTCGTGGATTCTCTGCCAACTGGTCGCCCAGACATAATTCTCATTGCTACAGGATCAGAAGTGCATCTGGCGATCGAGGGTTGTGAACAGCTTTTGGCAGAGGGCGTACACGCGAGAGTGGTGAGCATGCCAAGCACAAACCTGTTTGCAGCGCAATCGGACGAATACCGGGAAAAGATCCTGCCCCCAGGTGTGCCGCTGCTGGTCATTGAGGCTGGTTCTCCGGTAGGATGGCAGTCCTTTGTCGGCCCCCGGATCGCCGTCATTGGGATAGACACCTTCGGCTCATCGGCGCCCGGACCGGTCGTGATGGAGCACTTCGGCTTCACTGTGGAAAACGTCTGCAAGCAGGCTCATCGTGTGCTCATTCAGCGAAAGGAGAAGACACCGTGCGCGTTGGAATCGCCTCAGACCATGGCGGGTTCGTTCTGAAGGAGCAGATCGCGAATTTACTGCGCGGTGCTGCTCATGAAGTCGTCGACTTCGGTGCGCTTCATCCGAGCCCCGGAGACGATTACCCGGATTACGTGATCCCACTGGCCAGAGCCGTTGCAGCCGGCAAAGTGGATCGCGGGATAGCGCTCTGCGGAAGCGGCGTTGGGGCATCCATCTGCGCTAACAAGATTGCTGGCGTGCGAGCCGGGCTCATCCACGACGTGTTCTCCGCTCATCAGGGCGTTGAAGACGACGACATGAACGTCTTCTCACTCGGTGGACAGGTAATCGGGCCGGCGTTGGCCTGGGAGTTGATCGAGACATTTCTAAAGGCTCGCTTCAGCGGCGCGATTCGCCACCAACGGAGGGTCGAGAAAGTGAAGGCGCTTGAAATGCACAAGGCTGCGCGTTGACTGTGATCCTTCAACTGACTGCAGTCCGGTTCGAATTAGGCGTAGTCGTCAATTGCGGATCAAAGGGGGTCGAACTTCCCCAGCCCGAAAAGCCGAAGACCGGATGTTTCCGGTATCGGCGAGGAATTGGTACTTAAGAAAGTACGTAAGGGAGGATGTTCCATGATCGAGATTCTGAAGAACTTTCCCGACAATGTTATAGCGCTGTCCTGCGAGGAACAGGTCACAAAAGAGGATTACAACGGGATTCTTGTTCCGGCAATTCTCAAAGCGCTCAAGCGGCACGACAAGATCCGTCTCCTATATCAGACCTCGGCCAATTTCACCGGCTACGACCCAGGCGCCCTATGGGAAGACCTTAAGATCGGGGTGGAACACCCCACGCGCTGGGAGCGAGTCGCGGTGGTCACCGATGTTGACTGGATTGTGCAAGCGATGAGTATTTTCAGCTTTCTTATGCCTTGCCCGGTGAAGTTGTTTCCGCCTTTGGATGGGCCACAGGCGAAAGCCTGGATCACCGCCGCCAATTGAGCGCGCAAGGGGCGCAACCAGCAGTGTTTCTTAGAGGTATTGGAAGGTAAATGAAATGAATCGAACGACTGAGAAACTGCATGACATAGGTCAAAGCATCTGGCTCGATAACATCACCCATCGCCTGCTCGCAAGCGGTACCCTGGTGCGCTATATTCGAGACTTTTCGGTTACGGGCCTCACTTCGAATCCAACCATCTTCGATCACGCCATCAAGAACAGCAACGACTACGACGATGTCATCCGCAGGAAATTAGATGAAGGCAAGTCAGGCGAGGTGTTGTTCTTCGAGTTAGCCCTCGAGGATCTGAGGCAGGCAGCCGATCTCTTCCGGCCTATATACGACGGAACCGACGGTGTAGATGGGTGGGTCTCCCTGGAGGTATCGCCCCTGCTGGCGCATAACACGACGGGTACTCTGGCCGCAGCCGAGGCTCTCCACAACCGCGCGGCGCGGCCTAATCTCTTTATCAAGATTCCCGGTACTAGCGAGGGGATTCCGGCCATTGAGGAAGCGATCTTCCGAGGTGTGCCAGTCAATGTAACTCTTCTATTCTCGGGTGAACAATATATCGCCGCTGCCGAAGCTTACATGCGCGGCGTCGAGCGGCGCATAGCCGCCGGACTCGATCCAGACGTTGGTTCCGTGGCGTCACTCTTCGTCAGCCGTTGGGACGTAGCTGTAGCACAGAAGGTGCCGGAGGTCCTGCGCAACCAGCTTGGAATCGCCATCGCCAGAAAGGCTTATGGGACGTATCGCACGCTGCTGGATTCGCCGCGGTGGCAGCGCATCCAGAACGCAGGAGCGCGTCCTCAGCGCCTTCTTTGGGCCAGCACCGGAACCAAGGACCCCAAAGCCTCGAGCATCCTGTACGTCCAGGCCCTCGCCTTGCCCTCCACCATTAACACGATGCCTGAGGCAACCTTGAATGCGCTTGCCGCTCATCAGGAATTCGGCGAAGCCCTCCCCGAGAATACTGACAGAATCTTCGCTGAATTTGCAATTGCTGGTATTGATAAAGATGCCGTCGCTGCCCAGTTGCTCGGGCAAGGAGTCGCATCGTTCGCCAAATCATGGAACGATCTTCTGGATTGCATCGCATCGAAGAGCGAGGCGCTCAGGGCAGTAGTTGCCTGAGTTCCGGAAGGGCAGTCCGCACAAACCTGAATCAAGTCAACCACGGAAATGGAGATCGAAATGAACTCGAAAAACTCTGTAGCGGCAATCTATGAAACGCACGAGCAGGCAGAGCAGGCCGTCAAGGAACTACAGGAAGCCGGCGTCGATATGAAGAGCCTGTCGATTGTAGGACGGGATACGCACACGGATGAACACGTGGTTGGGTATTACACTGCCGGCGATCGCATGATGTATTGGGGCGAGGTTGGAGCGTTCTGGGGTGGCTTCTGGGGGTTGTTGTTCGGATCGGGCCTCTTCTTCATACCTGGACTCGGACCGATTCTTGCGGCCGGTCCAATTGTAGCCTGGATTGTTGCTGGTCTCGAAGGCGCAGTTGTTCTTGGGGGTGTAAGCGCAATTGGTGCGGGGCTGGTTAGTATCGGCATCCCCAAGGACAGCGTGCTGAAGTACGATGTCGCCTTGAAGACCGACAAGTACGTGCTTGTCGTCCACGGTACACCTGAAGAGGTAGAGAAGGCCAAGGACATCATTGCCGGAACGGAACAAAGCCATTATGCGGTTTATGGCCAGGCTGTACTCGTATAGGAAGCGGCCGGACTGATCTGCGACTGTGATGGGCTCCAATGGGATTGTGTGGAACCTGCTCTCGCGGCGCTGTACATACAGGCTGCCTTTGACGACTCAATGGAAGACAAAGAACAAAGGAGATATGATGTTACTCAAAGCAAAGGAACTCAAGGGTTTCTCACTCAAGAGCATCGATGGAGACATAGGGTCGGCCAGCGAGTTCTTTTTCGACGACCAGTATTGGACAATTCGCTATCTTGTCGCCAATACGGCAAGTTGGCTCAGCGGGAAGAAGGTCCTGATCTCGCCATACTCTGTGACCGGCGTAAACAAGGACTATCAGGAGTTGGCTGTTGAATTGACCAAGAAGCAGGTCGAGAACAGTCCGTCCATCGACACAGATAAGCCAGTTTCGCGTCAGTACGAGGGCGTCTATAACGGCTACTACGGCTATCCCAATTACTGGGGAGGGCTGTATGCATGGGGAGGTCATCCATACATTGAGCGGGATCGCGCCAACTGGAGATTGTCCGCCTCGGAAGAAATGGGATGGGATCGCCACCTTCGCAGCAGCAATGAAGTGACAGGCTACCATCTCAGTGCGCGTGACGGCGAGATCGGCCATGTCGATGACTTCATCATCGATGACGAGACTTGGACAATTCGTTACCTTGTAGTGGCAACAAAGAACTGGTGGCCTGGGAAAAAAGTTCTGATTTCACCAAAGTGGATTGAAAACCTGAGTTGGGACGCAAGGGAAGTCGCAATCGGCTTATCTCGCGAGACTATCAAGGCTGCGCCGGAATATACCGATGAGTCTCTGCTCACACGGGATTACGAAACAGGCCTGTATGGGCACTACAATCGTGAAGGCTACTGGGTCGACGAACTCACGGCCGTCTGAAGGCATTCCAACAGGTCGCTTGAGTAGCTCTGTGTTGAATGTGCGCTCGGGGAAAGCCACAGACTCCTGTTCCTGCGTGAGTCTGTGGCTTACCTTGCTTTGCCCCTGCCATCCCCGATCCAAAGTGGAGACGGATTCGGGCAGATGTGCCGCAGCTTCCTATTCCCTTAGATGCCGCCTTTACCAAGCAGAATGCCGATACCGTAGGTCACCACGCCTTCAGTTGCACCCGACAAGGGTAATCTCAAGACCGGAGGACCACCAGGAGCGGACTGTAATCAGGGATTGTGCGGCGCCTACTGCAAAGTGCGCGGCAAGCGGGCTGGAGAGCGCGTCCTCAGAGGAGCCAAGGCGCTCTCTGGCCAGAGCACACAGAAACTGCTTGGGATCGCTGGCAATGTGGTTGACCAAATGTAGAGCGTCATCCTCTGGTAGGCCCTTGACTTGGTAGTAGAGGGAGAGCAGTTCTCGAGCCTCAGGGCCATTCATCCGGATGGCTTCGCCTTTGGCCATCTGTACCATTGATTTCGTTACCACCATTCCATTGAGCGGTTTGAAGGGCTCGGTGAATGCGTCTCAGGCGTGACTGAGCGGAGAAGCAAAAGTGGGCATTGCACAAGCTTCACGACCTTCTCGGCGATCGAGCCGAAGACGAGGGGATGCCAACCGGAGATTCCGTGAGTGGAGATCACGACCATGTCGACATGTTCATGTTCTGCAACATCGATAATGGTCCCGGAAACGTCATTGCCGAATTCGACGCTATAACTTGAGGTGACGCCTCTCGCAGCAAGAGCTGACTGACACTTGGCTAGAAGGCGCTCAGCGCGCGCCCCCATCTTCCGCCGGAGAGCATCGTCGGGAATGGCATACGTAAGAGCGAAAGATGAAAGGCAGGGTACGACGTTGACCAGAACAAGGCTGGCCTGAAAATGTTCAGCTAGATCGCTGGCTGTGTCCAAAGCCGATTGAGAGGACGGGCTAAAGTCGATGGGCACAAGAATGTTTGTCGGGATGGAAGGGAAACAATGAACTTCCGGCATGGTGGCCCTCGGCGAATCAATTGGGTGACGTGACATTCAGTCTCCTTTGCTGTGGATGCAAAAGGGCTGTTGAGAGAGACCCATACGGACAGGGCCTCTTCCGAGTGGTATCGCTGCTTTGTACGTGCATTTCCGGCGCTTTGGCAGTCGGTTCGTATGTTGAGCGCCATTCCATCAGAAACGTGATCAATGGGTATGCCCGTCGCGCGCCTGGCTCGCCGGGCAAACTCGGCGATGGGCGCGCATGAGGGCTGACGCTTCTGCGGCTATAGCTGTATGCTGGGCAAAGATCTTCTGCCACCAAATGTTAAATCCGTCGACGCCAAGACTTGGATTCGGAATAATGTGCTGGTTGTCTAGCTTTCTGCCCACAGCGAAGGGCGGAGAGCTTTGTACGTTGAATCCTGGATACATGTTGATTTCGTCCTGTTCCGATCCGGAATTGCTTAAAGAGGATCAGGCTAGCGGAGATGCGTGCATAAGGGTGATCAGTTCCATAAATCGACCCAATGGGCTCTCAGCCAGAGTGACAGTCCAACCTGTTGCCCGAAAAAGATCAACTGGTCAGCATCGGCTGACTATGAACACAGTAGTTGCCGGTGCCGGAACCGTCGAGAATGAATCGTGCGCCATACACCGCATCGGGTGCCCCATGGACGATCAACAGGAACTTGTCGGTCTTCAATGCTGTTTCATATGTGATGACGCTGTCATTCGGAATGCCAATACTTACCAAGCCTGCTCCGAGAGCGCTGACCCCACCGACAACAACCGCTCCTTCAAGGCCTGCGACAATCCAGCTAACCAGCGGACCAGCAACGAGAACTGGTCCAATGCCTGGTATTGCAAAGAGCGCGGATCCAAAGAGCAGTCCCCAGAACCCACCCCAGAATGCTCCGACTTTGCCCCAGTACTTCATCCGATCACCAGCATTGTAATAGCCAATCACATGTTCATCGGTGTGCATGCCCCTGCCAGCGATCGAGAGGCTCTTCATATCGATCCCTGCCTGTTGGAGCGCCTTAACAGCGCGTTCCGCATCCTCGTGAGAGTCGTATACGGCGACAACAGAGTTTGTTGCTGACATTGCCTTCTCCCGGTTTGCTTAAATCCATGCGGCTGGCCGCGGATTGTTGTAAGCGCTGAGTCAGAGTGCGGCCAATCGCCTACTCTTTGGACACCACGGCCACCGTTAAAGTCTTCACTGATTGCCGAAGCCTTTCCCGCGCGCTCAATATCATTCTCCGGCCTGGGACGGCTGACCATCTGTTCAATTGGATACATTTATTCCCCCATTACATATTGACAATCGCATTGGGCGCTCGGAGCACTCACGTATACAGCACCTTTGCGCAAGCGCGGCAAGAGTGACTGGGCAAAGAGAAAGTGTAATGTGATCCCTATGAAACGACTTGATGATAACGCGTCAACATATCGTGTAGGCGCGGTATCGCTTCTCTTTCAGTTGCTGTTTTTCTCATTCGCGACGGAGATGCGCGAGGGCACACAATCATGATCCTGGAGGAGTCCTCTCGGATAGGCGCAGCACTGATGTAGCCGGAAACGCGAGTGACGGTTATACAAGGGACAATTCAATCCCCGCGTTGTGTCGGAGGTCTTTCTAGCCTTGCACGAATATGGCGTCTAGGTCGGACATCTCTGCGGTAGCCGAATCTGGCAAGGTCAGCTCCCGCTGTGGCAGCCGAGAGACTGAGGCCATAAAGTAGGGGGACCGCTGTTGCTCCTTTGGAAGTCGTTTCTTATCGCCTTCAGTGTGCTTTTGCCGCTGATCAATCCGCTCGGATCGGCTCTCGTGTTTCTTGGGCTCGCCGGTGAGGCGCCACCAGTTGTCTATCGGTCCTTGGCGCGGAAGATCGCTATCAACAACATCATCTTCTTGGCCTTCATTGAACTTCTGGGCGCGTCCATTCTCAATTTCTTCGAGATATCTCTACCCATCGTCCAATTCTCCGGAGGAATTGTGATAGCAGCGATGGGGTGGTCCGTGTTGAACGAGAGGGATGCGCGCGCGATCATTAAAGACAAGGAGGAAGAGAGCGAAGTTCGAGATGAAACACGGAAACAATATCTTGAGCAGGGAGCCTTCTACCCGTTCACATTTCCGGTGACTTCTGGGCCTGGCACGCTTGTCGCGCTTCTGACGCTCACAGCTCACATCTCGAATCGAGACATTTCAAGAGATGTATTGGCCCATGTTGGCGTATTTGTTGCTGTGGTCGTTCTCAGTGTGCTTGTCTATTTCTGCTATGCGTATGCTCCCAAGATCACCAAAATCATTCCTCCGTCTACTGCGCATGGCATTCTGCGGGTCGTTGCGTTCATTCTGCTCTGCATCGGGGTGCAAATCGCATGGAACGGACTCGCAGTCTTGATTGCTGCGGTTCTCAGACCCTGAAGACAAACAGAATGAGCAAAAGGGAGCAGATGATTCGGCAGGCGAGTAGTTCAATGACAGAGTCAATCATTGCAGGAGAGTTGAATCCAACCGGCACTCTTGGCATATCTCATGGAGTGTTCGGGTCTGCCATCATTCATCGGTCGTAGACATCCAAAGCAACAGAACGCTTTTCCGGAAGGACTTATCGTCATGGTTTCTCTGTTAGACCCCATTCAAATCGGCGAGATCCACCTGCCGAACAGGGTTATTATGTCCCCGCTTACTCGTTTGCGTGGCACATCAGAGCACATTCCGACGCAACTCATGGCCGAATACTATACACAACGTGCCAGTGCAGGCCTGATCATCTCCGAAGGCATTCCGGTTGAACCGCAAGGCGTTGGCTACGCGAATGTGCCGGGGATTTGGTCGACAGACCAAATCGAAGCCTGGAAATTGGTGACGAAGGCAGTACACCAGGCAGGGGGCCGAATGTTTGCGCAACTCTGGCATGTGGGCCGCATCTCAGACCCACGCTTTCTGGAAGGTAAACTTCCGGTTGCTCCCAGCGCTATCCGGCCTGCCGGCCATGTGAGCTTGGTTCGTCCAGTGACTGAATATGTGACGCCACGCGCGCTTGCGGCGTCCGAAATCCCAGGCATCGTTGAGGCCTTCCGTAAAGGAGCCGAGAACGCGAAACAGGCTTGCTTTGACGGCGTGGAAATCCATGGGGCCAATGGTTACCTGCTCGATCAGTTCTTGCAGGACGGATCCAATCATCGTACAGACAAATACGGCGGATCAATTGAAAAACGCGCCAGGCTCATGCTTGAAGTCGCCGATGCTGTGATCTCAGTGTGGGGCGCCAAGCGCGTGGGTATGCATCTGGCACCGCGTGGCGATTCTCAGGATATGCATGATTCAAATCCGCCGGCAACATTCGGCTATGTGGCGCGTGAACTAGGCAGACGCGGACTCGGCTTCCTGTTGGCGCGCGAGTACTTCGGCCCCGACCGATTGGGTCCGCAACTCAAGAAGCAATTCGGAGGCGTCTACATCACGAACGAAAGATACACGCTGGCACAGGCGAATCAGGTCATCAAGGACGGTGAGGCGGATGCAGTAGCGTTCGGTCAACTCTTTATCGCCAACCCCGATCTGCCGGCACGGTTTACGAGCCATGCTTCGCTCAATGTGCCGGACCCAAGCACCTTCTTCACGCCGGGGGCACACGGCTATACCGATTATCCTGCGCTGAGTGTGTAGCTAAGGGACCAATGCAGTCGTTGTCAAGCGAGCGTCTTGGGTTTCTTGACAATAGTCGGTCGACACATCCGAGGGACCCTGATGAATGAAACCATCTGCCTGTTGCAGGCGCACCACAGCAGCCGCAGCTATAAGACCGACCCAATCCAGGAGAGCGTTCTTGAAGCCATTATCGAGTGCGCACACTGTGCTCCTACCTCCAGCAACAGCCAGGAGGTGTCACTCGTTGTCCTATGCAAAGAGGAGAGCCGTGCGCGCATAGCCGCAATTGCCGGCGGCCAGTCATGGATTGCGCAGGCACCGGTGTTTATCACGGTAGTCGTAGACCTCTACAAGACGGGCTTGGGCGTCGAGAAAGCCGGTGGCGAACAGGTATTTCAGCGCAGCCTTGAAGGGATTCTGGCCGCGGTCAGCGATGCAGGAATCGCGATGGCGACGCTCATGATTGCGGCACGTGCATGTGGTCTGGGCGTCGTCCCCATCGGTGGAATTCGCCGCGATCCACAAGCAATGATAGATCTGCTTGGTTTGCCGCCAAACACTTTTCCAGTAGACGGAGTCGCGCTAGGCTACGTTACCGAAGAATCTCCGCGAAAGCCCCGCATGCCGATCAAGAGTTTCCGTCATGACGAAAAGTATCATCCAGAAGCGCTGAAGCCGGCGATTGACGCCTACGACCGGACCCTCCAGGAGTATTGGCAGAAGATAGGGCGCGCCGACGGGCTGTCATGGTCGGCAAATATGGCACAGCACTACGGCACGTTTTCACGATTGATCAAGTCTATCGCCGAGAAGCAGGGCTTCACGATCGAGGTGTAACTGGATGAGCGAGAAAAGCGGTAATCGACCCTCTGGCGCTTTCCGCGGTGAAGAGTGACCTTAGCCCACCATGATGAGGTGATACCCGGCCCTCGCCAGCGCGCCGCTGTCGTCGTTGCCCACCCCGACGACGAAACGCTCTGGTGCGGTGGACACATACTGACCCATCCGGAATGTGATTGGCGGATTGTGACTCTTTGCAGAGCATCCGATCCGGACCGTGCACCAAAGTTTCGCCGGGCACTGGAGCAATTGGGGGCGGTGGGTGAGATGGCGGATCTGGATGATGAGCGCGACCAAGTGCCACTACCAATCGAACAGATTCAGGAAACCATAAGCCGATTATTGGATGGAAAGAGTTACAGCCTGGTTCTCACCCATGGCCCAAAGGGCGAATATACACGTCACCGTCGGCATGAGGAGTGCTGCCGCAGCGTAATTGAGCTTTGGCAATCGGGCAGCATCGCAACAAACCGTCTATGGCTCTTTGCTTACGAAGATGGAGGGCATGCGTACTTGCCTCGGGTTCGCGACGATGCGGATCGGCGAGAAATGTTGGCAGACAAGGTCTGGCTTGAAAAGCGCCGGCTGATTACGGATGTTTACGGGTACGGCATCGACAGTTGGGAAGCAAGGACCGCTCCTCATGAAGAAGGATTCTGGTGCTTTGACTCAGCACAGGCAGCGGCTAGGCGTACAGCAATCAGGGAGCAACAATCGTGAAAGTACTCGTATTGAGTGAATATCCGGCACCTGCAGCCGGTCTGGCACTGCAAGGAGAGCTATTGTGCCGGGGCCTGCTGGAGATGGGCGTGGATGTTCACGCGGTCCACCTGGAATCGGATTTAGAAAAGGAGTGGTACTATCGCTGGTTTCAGCCGGATATCGTGGTGGGTGTGGGGTTCTGGGGCCATCTTCCGGATCTCGTCTTGCACCCGCAGCAATTTGGGATGACGGCTGTACCATGGCTCGTGGCGGATGGCTATGTTGCGGAACACCGTGAAGTGCTGAACGCTCTGCCGCTGATTCTGGTCACTTCCAACTGGGTGAAAGAGGTCTACGTCCGGGATGGCATAAAGGGAGACAACATTGTTGTACTGCCCGTGGGTTGTGATACAGATCGCTACGCGCCGCGTGGCCGCAATGACCTGAAGGTGCAATCGATCCGCCAGGATATGGGAGTTTCGCAAAACCAATTGATGATCCTGACTGCCGGCGGCGATGGCGCTTCTAAAGGTGCTCAAGAGGTTATGCAGGCGTTGGCGCTGATTGATGCCGAGGTGCCTGACTGGAGATATGTCTGCAAGGTCTGGCCTCAAGCCCGTACTGAGCAGCAGAACCTGATTGACCTCAAACTGGCAGCAGATTTGGGCATAGGAAAGAAAGTCACTTTCTCGACCAATGTTGTTTCGCAGAATTTCATGCCCTACTTATTGTCTGCCTGCGATATTTATGCTGCGCCCTCGCGGCTGGAGGGATTTGGCATGATTCAGGTGGAGGCGAACGCTTGCGAGAGACCAGTGATCGCAATCGATGCCATGGCATTTCGCGACACGATGGTCCAGGGCGAGACGGCATTCCTGGCGAAGGTGGCAGAAGAACGAAAGATTACCGAGGCGCTCTACGGCGAAGGCCACGACTACGAAAAAAGTCGTCGTATCGTGTTTCCAAATCCGCGAACGGCTGAATACCGAGCCAGCGTGCCCGACATCGCCAAATACCTTCTTCTTCTCATGCAGGACAGCGCTTTGCGCCGGCGCATGGGAGTAGCGGGTCGAAAACGCGTAGTAGAGTTATTCGATTATCGCCAGGTTGCAAGACGATTCGTGGAGATTGTCTCCGATCGATTGGGAATTCACTAGAAGGCAACCAGGCGCGAGTGCCTGTCCTTGCAACCCAGCACGACAACGAGGTGCTTATGTCATTCGACGATACGTCCCGAATTTCCATCGAGCTGGCTAAAGAAGCGGCTTTGCAAATCCTGCTTCATAATGCAAAGGGACCTTGTCAAGGGCTTCCCCGAACCGCTGGTTGGGGATACCCGGAACCCTACACGCGGGACCTGATGATTTCAGCACTCGGCTTTCTGGCCACGGGCAACGAGCAACTTGAGGGCGCTTTGGAACGTACACTGATAGCCCTTGCAAACAATCAAACAGTGCACGGTCACATCCCTTCTCTCGCGCACGATCCAGCCAACCGAGGTTCCAGCGATTCTACGCCCCTTTTCCTCTTCGGGCTGGCTCTCTACAGAACATCGAGGAACCAGCCGGAGTTCCTTCTTGAAGCATCTGAGAAGGCCCGAAAGTGGATGCAGTACCAGAGCCCCGATGACCGGGTGATGGTGGCCCAGTTACCCACCAGCGATTGGCGTGATGAACAGTACGTGATGGGCTACGGGCTGTACGTGAATATGATCGTCTATGCTTTTCTTCGTCTTTATGGTGAACACGAGTCTGCCGAGCAATTGCGCGGATTAATGAGCCGTCTGGAGGTCAGTGGCAAACTGAAGAATAGCTATGAGCAAGAGGCTCTTGTCGAGCCAACAGCGCCCTACTACGCACTCTATTCGTACAAGGTCATGAGCAGTGATCGCTTCGATCTGCTGGGCAACAGCCTGGCGATTCTTACCGGAATCGCTTCGCCTCTGTGGGCACAAAACCTGGTGCAATGGATTGAAGCTGAGTGCGAGGCCATGCGGGGCCGCGGAGAACTTGCGGTGGAGTTGCCGCCCTGTCTGTTCCCGTATATTCTGCCCCACCATGCGGACTGGTTGCCACGTTACGAGCGCTATAACCGGCCTGGTGACTATCATAACGGGGGTGTGTGGCCATTCATCTGCGGGTTCTATATAGCGGCATGCGTGGCGGCGGGCGAGATGGACCTGGCAGAACGCAAGCTATTGGCGCTGACAGCGTTGGTCAAGCCATGGCACGAAAACGAGGCGGAGTGGGGTTTCAACGAGTGGATTCACGCGCAAACCGGCAAGCCCAGCGGCCGGGATTGGCAAACCTGGTCAGCCGCCATGTACTTATACGCTGCTGAGTGTGTGCAGCAGCGGGGCACACCGTTCTTCGACGCCATACGCGGAGGCAATCTGAGCGCAGCTATGTAGGCCTGGAGAGTGCCAAACATACTGGCTGAAGGCCAGTGGGTTTGGTTGCAACTGAAGATCGATTGCGCTTTACCAACCGAGCGCCATTCTGGCGGAGAAGAGACTCTTTCTGTCGAAAAAGTTAGCGAACGCCAAGTTTGCCAGTTTTAGATTGCCTCAGTAGTGGGCTTCACCTCATTCGACTGTGCCCATTGTTGCACTCACGCTCCAGCCCGCAGTCCCAGTTTTCTGGTCCCACTTTGTGCGGCTGGCTTCCGCAATAGATATGAATGCCAGGCGGCACTATGACGAGGATGCCCTTCGAGGATGTTTACAGGTCTTCAACTCGATCAATATATCTCGACTCTCTCCTTTCAGAGTTCGAGCCCGGTGGAGCTCAAGCGCAACTCCACCGAGAGAAGCCCCTCAGATTATGCCCCGCAGGGCATCGCGCTTCGAGCAAGAGTCGTCGGAATCCCGACGTGTGCCACATAAGATCGCGACCGCGTCGTGGGCATCAGCGCTAGGTTGCCACCCAATGAAAGGACAGAGATGACGTGCCTGCCTATCGACACGCAGTCTATGGTGTTGTCCTCTCCCTAAAGTCTGACGCCTGCTCTTTGCCACCGCTGAGCAATCGGATACTACGTTGTAGCTTGCATGGCGCGGGATATGGCAGCCACTTCTCTTCAGCTTCAACTGAATGAGGGGGTTCATAGGCTTACTCAGTGGGGTGTCTGTGACCTTGTCGGCTCGCTCGTCACAGACGACAACCATCCCCGAGGAGAACGGCATACCAACCAAGGCGATCTCAATCAGTTGTGCAATTGGGAACAACATTGTAGGTAGACAATGCCCAAACTGAATTCTGTGTTTCTTCGCGGCATGAAGTTGTCCGAACTTTACCGCTTTTGTCGAAAACGCTCTGCCAGCAAGAAGCAAGTGACATCCAGGAGGCCACATCATGAAGGCTAGGACAGGGAAGCTCAACGCGGTGCCGGCAACACTTGACCATCGTGACAATAGAGCTGATGTTGCAAATATCTTAGAAGAAGACGACATCAAGCAAATCTCCCGAGACAGGAGTGCGGAAGACGCTCTCGACGAAACAGAGGAAGATGAAGCCGCCGAAGAAGAAGAAGACGATGAGTTGGTCGAGGAAGATGAAGTAGTCCGGGCCGCAGAAGCAAACCGGAATTAGATTCCTTCATCCTACCGGTGAGCAAGGCCTGATACAGGAAGGGCGAGAGAAATCACGATGACAAAGCTTACGTATGAGGAGCGGAAAGAACTGCCCAAAGGGGAGTTTGTCTTTCCAAAGACGCGGCGCTACCCGATTGAGGATTCTGCGCACGCGCGAGATGCGCTGGCCCGGTCCAGCGGAAAGCCGGAACACGCGACGGTCGTGGCGGCGGTCAAGCAGAAGTATCCGGAGATCGATGTAGAGAAATAAGAAGTGGACTGCTGCGGAGACGCCGGCCAGATTTTGTGGCTCGTGTCCTGTTCCACGCGGCCTGCTATGCCGCGCGTTTCTTTACAGGCTTGGCCAATCTACCCGCAAGGTGTCAGGTTTGCTGGGTTAAGGTTGGGATACGAAAAAGAACTGGTCGCAGCGCCATCGGCAGGGCTTCAGCATCATCGACATTATCGGCTGCCATGGAGTTCCGAGGGTCATGGCTCCGGCTGTTCAGCCTGAGGCATCTACTGCGCTGGGTAGATTGAATCTGCCCTCCAGAGACTCTTGGAGGTAACCAAGTTCGCCTGTTCGCTAAGCCAGAGCAACCCGAAAAATGGGTGGGTCCCGCCAGATAATTGAGGACGGAGAACTACGTGTGGAGCTTGTGCCTCTTGTCGTGGCCCACCCCCGTCGCATCATGGAAGTGGTAGAGATGCTGAACCGCGTTGCAGAAAGCGTGGGGACGTTTATCAGGCAGAGCGGCGGAACTTTGTCCAAAAGGCGCCGTGACGGGGAGTGAAGCTGGACGACGAGGAGGCGACTGTATTGTCAGCGATGAGTTCACAGGCTTCTGAATGACCCAAAGACATCGGCCACGCACGCGGCCGGCACCGCCGCTCCTCCCGTCAAGAGAGTTCATCGAGTGGGCGGTGAGTGGGAGCTGAACCTCTAAGTGGTCATGAATTGTCACATGAGACCGGCTCCCGGCAGCAGGGAAGCGTCACGCCGCCGCGCCCTCGATTGTCTTGTTAGAATGAAGCCGCCGGTGCCGGAATTCCCCACCAATCCAGCCATGTCCAGCGCCGGGAATTCAGGTTCGTCATCTCCCATCCGTCGAAAACATCCACAGTAACGTAACGCTGTTGTGAAAGGACTTATCCTCATGATTTCTCTGTTAGACCCCATCCAGATCAACTAGATAAACCTGCCGAACTGGATTATTATCGCTCCGCCTACTCGGTTGCGTCCCACCGTTTGACTGTCAGTTTATGGTGAATAGCTCCGCTCCTTCAAGGTGCGGGACAGGCCTACGTGGCCATAAACTCTTCCACGAGGCCAGCTGCCAGCAGCAACTCCTGCATGCGTCTTATCACCTCTAGATATTGTGAGGCTGCCAGGAAAGCATTGTCGTAAATTGGGGTTGCCCCCTTGGCTGAGACAAATAGTTAAGACTCTATTCGCCGTTCGCTGCAAATCGCTCGACCGGCAAGACCACTTTATCGCATTCTGAACGCGGCCGGTGAAGCAGAGGCGAGCTCTGCGGGAGCGCAACTCGCCAAGGATTAACCGGCTGGAACTCATCGACGCCGATGAGCGCCGGGAGCGGTGGACAGATGCCGTTCCCGGCTTTTCATTTCAACATCGGATCGAAAGATTCCTGATGCCTTGAAAACTCATGCAACACGCTGCCGCGCAGCGGCCTCCACATTCTGAGCTTTCAGTTGGGCTTCGAACTCGACCGGCGGCAGATAGCCGAGGGCCGAGTGCAGGCGTTTCTGGTTGTAGACCTTTTCCAGGAACTCCGGGATCGATGCGCGGGCCTCGGCCAGGTCGCGATATTCGTTGCGCAGAACCTCTTCGTACTTCAGCGTTTTCATGAACGACTCGCAGGCCGCGTTATCCCACGGATTGCCCTTGCGGCTCATGCTGATATCGATTCCGTTCGCCTTCAGCAGGTCGGTGTAATCGTTGCTCGCGTATTGGCTGCCGCGATCAGAGTGGTGCACCAGGCCGGGTTGGACGCTTCGCTGCGATAGAGCCATGCGGAGCGCCGTCAACGTCAACTCGTCTTCCATGTTGCGATCCAGCGCCCAGCCGATCACCCGGCGCGAGAAGGCGTCCAGGATCACTGCCAGGAAGACGAACTCCTCGCGTAGCCGGATGTACGTGATATCTGCTCGCCAGAGCTGATCCACGCCGGTCAGAACCATGTTGGCTGCCAGGTTAGGGTAGACCTTCCGCCCGTGGTTGGAGTCGGTGGTCACGATAAACTTGCGCTTGCGGACGCACAGCAGGTTGTCCTCGCGCAGAAGCCGGTAGACGCGCTTTGGGTTCACCGTCCACCCGCGCCGCCGCAGTTCCGCCGTGATGCGTGGACGCCCGTAGCTGGGCCACTCCAACGCGATACGCTGGATGGCATCGCGCAGATCCATATCCCGGTCCGGCTTGGCTTCCTCGCTGAAGCGGTAGAAGCTGGCCCGGCTCACCCGCGCCAGCTCCACCATCCGCTCGATCGTCAGTCCCCGGCCGGCGATCACTTCTTCGCCGATCTTCCGGTAGACCGCGGACTTCCACTCGATGCCTGCAGCATCCGCTGTTCTTCGATGCGCTGCAAGCACCCTTTCAAAAAATCGATCTCCACTACCTGCTGACCGATTTTGCGCTCCAACTCGGCTACGCGGCCTTCGGACCAGCGTCGCTGCCCATTACCGGAAAATGCGTTGCCGGGTGCCTGACGAAACTCACGCCGCCAACGCTGCAACACGTTCGGGTTGACCTCCAACCCCCGTGCCACCTCGGCTAGAGATACCCCTGCTTCCAGCCGCCGAACGGCGGCCAGCTTGAATTCCTTGGTGAACTGCCTGCGTGACAAACCCATGACTCAATTCTCCATTCATTGGATTTTGAGTCTTAACCGTTTGTCTCAAAAATGGGGGCACGTCCAAATCGTGTCCCACGCATACGTGACCACGTAGTGCCCCAGGGCTTTTAAAGCGCACGAGCGAATGCTTGAAGCGGCCCTGCGTATGCCATCCACCAGACCGCGATCTACGTTCGCACCATGCCGGACCGCATAGTCCACCATTTCAAGCATGACCCCGGCATTGCAGTACATTACCGGACTGGAAAACGCCATCAGTAGAAGAAAAACAGCAAGTGGCTTTTTCATCGATTCTCCTGCGGGCATCATAGACAGAGGGAAACGAAGGCGGAAGGTCTACAAAAGCAAAATCTGCCGGCTCAGGCCGCCTTTCGCCGCGCGGTAGCGCGGGAGAGTCGGCGGCGCTGGTCGGGGTCGATGACGAGGGAAGCCATGCGGCCGGTCTCGGCATTCCAGAAAGCGCCCTGGTAGGGGATGCGGCCATAGCGGAACATGCGGGTGACATGGTATGCGCGCCAGTGCAAAACTAGGCCACAGTGCGCCGCGTGAGCGGCGTACTGTGGCGGAGTAAAAGTAGTCCACCGCCGGATCTTGTTTTCGTGAGCTGTTGCCTAGGTGGCGTGGTTCATGGAACACCGGAGGGATGTTCCAGGTGGAGATATACGGGCGTGTACGGCGGGCGGTTCGTGTTGAGGGCCGGAGTCAGCGAGCGGTAGCCAGGGAGTTTGGACTTTCGCAGGAGACAGTGCGGAAGATGCTGCAGTACGCGGTGCCGCCAGGCTACCAGCGGCAGCAGCCGATCAAGCGGCCCAAGCTGGGACCGTGGCTGGGCGTGATTGACGCCATTCTGGAGGATGACAAGCAGAGACCCGTGAAGCAACGGCACACGGCGAAGCGGATCTTCGAGCGGTTAAAGGAAGAGCACGGGTTCACGGGCGGCTACACGATCGTGAAGGACTACGTGCGATCGGCGGAGTTGCACAGCCGGGAGATGTTCGTTCCGTTGACGCACGCGCCGGGAGAGGCGCAGGCAGACTTCGGTGAAGCGCTGGTGGTGATTGCCGGGGTGGAGCAGAAGGCGCACTACTTGGCGATGGATCTGCCCCACTCGGACGATTGCTTCGTCGTGGCGTTTCCGGCCGAGACCACGGAAGCGTTCCTCGAACAAAAGCCTGTCAGCCTGAAATCTATCGCTGCGGAGAGTTTCTCGCGCCGGCAACTCAGTTGGACAGGCTCTTCGACTTGCGCTGCGACGTCTTTTCGGCCTTTCTGATCATGCGGTCATATCGTGCCATCGCCGTCTTCTTGTGTTCAGCGGTGGGGTGGACGTATTTCTGGACCAGCCGAATGGACTCGTGCCCGAGGAGAGCTGCGAGCGTCACCAGATCTATGCCTCCCTGCGCGATGCGGGTCGCGAATGTGTGGCGCAGGTCGTACGGAACCCAGTTGATTGTGACACCGTCTTTGGCGGCTTGCTCAGTGACGCTGTCGTGCGCGGAATTGATCCGTCCGATGTGATTGCCGCGCTTTTTCTCTGACGGGAATATCCAACGAGAGTCCCCTTCCATACGGCGCTCAAGGATTGAGCGCGACTCGGAGGTTATATCAAGGTCGCGCTTCGCCGCTTTCGACTTCCCGCGCCGAATATGGATTTGGCCACGTTCCAGATCGATATCCGCCTTTGCTAGAACCGTGGCTTCCTCGGGTCGCATGCCTTGATTGACCATCAAGCGCCCCACGTCGTGCAGGTTTGGAAACTTCTGCGCGCGCATGAAGTAATCCTGCTCCT
>Ga0302275_10000408_pt1 | contig 48457 bp, 45 predicted proteins | sample III_Bog_N2_2_FD_200229 | JGI IMG/M metagenome (GOLD analysis project Ga0302275, IMG submission 200229) | Peat permafrost microbial communities from Stordalen Mire near Abisko, Sweden - III_Bog_N2_2 | ecosystem: Environmental > Terrestrial > Soil > Wetlands > Peat | place: Sweden: Abisko... | reverse complement strand
CTTGCACCGCGCCCATTGCGCCTCCGCTTTCTGAATCGTGCGATCGCTGATATCCTGCGCGGCCGTGTAGCCAAAAATATAGCGCGCCGCCTGCGCGGGCGAGACGCCCTTGATCTTGCGCCCGATCACAATCGCCAGCTCCGCCTCAAAATCCGTGCGATGCAGCGGAAACGGAATCTCGATCTTGCCCCCGTCCGCCAGCAGCGAGGTCGGGGCCTTCAGCCAGATCAGCGGCTCCTTCGGCAATTCGCGCTTCATCTCCCGCGCGTGGTCCAGATAATTGATCCCCACCGCGATGACTTTGCCGGGCACCACCGGCACCAGGGTCTTCACCCCTTTGAGCGGCATCGGTTCCCGGTCAAACGCCGGCGAACCAAACACATCGCCCCGCACCCGGAACAACTCACCCTCCACCACCTTCGCGTGGAAAATTTCGTCGTCTTTTTGGAACCGGCCAATGGCAGCCATACAAATTGATGATTTATGATTGATGCATTAACAGCCTCTGACTCCCAGTTTGCAAATCCCACCGCCTCGCTGTCAACTACCCTTATTTCCCTTATTTCTGGTTAATCACTTCGTAAACCACCGTCCGGGTGAAGGCCACCGGCCGGTAATCGGCATCCAGATTCATCGTGGTCTCGGCCGAGCCTAACAACAGATACCCATGGGGCAGCAGACAATTGCGGATCCGCCGGAGAATGCTTTTCTTGGTGTCCACATCGAAATAAATCATCACATTGCGAATGAACACCAGGTCAAACGGCGGGAGAATCGGCCAGGGCTGGACCAGATTCATGGGCCGGAACTGGATGTTTTTTTTCAACTCCGGCTTGATCAGCCAGCGATCCCCTTGCTTGGTGAAGTATTTGACCAGATAGGACGCCGGCAAGCCACGATTCACCTCAAATTGGGAGTAATGCCCCAGACCCGCGACTTTCAACACGGTCGGCGACAAGTCGGTCGCGATAATCGTCACCTTCCAATCAACCAACTGCGGAAAGTGCTCCGCCAGGATCATGGCCAGCGTGTATGGCTCCTGGCCCGTGGAACAAGCCGCCGACCAGATGGTCAACTGCCGCGCCGCCGCCCGCTGACTGATGAGCTTCGGCAGAATCTCCTTCCGCAAGGCCTCAAATGGATGGAAGTCGCGAAAAAACGACGTCTCATTGGTCGTCATGGCATCAATGCACTTGTGATGCAACCCGTTCAAGTTGGGTTCCGACCGCATCCTGGCAATCAAATGCCCCAGGCTTTCATACCCTTCCTGCTCGGCCAGCGGGGTGAGCCGGTTCTCCACCAAATACTCTTTCCCGGCCTCCAGCACGATGGCCGCATGGCCCCGGACCATCTGGGCAACGTAATCAAAATCGGCTTTGGAAATGGACATGGCAATCTCAGGTGGTTACGCCCGGCGGCGGCAGCGCCGCGTGATTTCCCCGGCCAGCTGGTCCAGCGGCAGGATGGCATCCGCGCAGCCCGCTTGCGCCACACTGCCCGGCATGCCCCAAACCACGCTGCTGATTTCGTCCTGCACCACCACCTGCCCGCCGCGTTCGCGGATCAGGCTGCAACCGCGCAAGCCGTCCTGGCCCATGCCCGTCATCACCACGCCGAGCAGATTGCCGCCATAAACCGTGACCGCGCTCCGGAACAACACATCCGCCGCCGGCCGGCAGGAATTTTCCGGCGTCCCCTCATGCAAGTGCAACACCACCTGCAATCCGCTGCGCCGCACTTCCATGTGCTTGCCTCCCGGCGCAATGTACGCCCGCCCCGCCTCCACCACCTGTCCTTCCGCGCCTTCGCAGAACTTCACCGAACCCAGCTTGCTCAACCGTTCGGCCAGCATGGCCGTGAACAGGGGCGGCATGTGCTGCACAATCAGCAGCGGCAACGGAAAATTCGCCGGAAAATGCCCGAATAATTCCGCCAGCGCGTTCGGCCCCCCGGTGGAGGTCGCCACGCACACCGCATCCGGCACCCCCATCGTCCGGGCGGCCGCCAGCTTGGGGGTCACCACCGGCCGGATGGCCACGGGCACGGGGGCCGCGGCGGGCATGGGCAGCAGATGCCGGCAATGAACCTTGATTTTGGCCACCAAGTCGTCCCGCAGCCGCTCCAGGCATTCCGTCACACTCCCCACGTTGGCCGGCTTGGCCACATAATCCGACGCCCCCAATGACAGCGCATCCAGCGTCGCCTCCGCCCCGCGCGTCGTCAGCGTGCTGAACATGATCACCGGCAGCTTCGGGTAAGTCTTGCGCAGCTCGCGCAACGTCTCCAGCCCGTCCATCTCCGGCATCTCCACATCCAGGGTGATGATATCCGGGTTGATTTGCGGCATCTTCAACAACGCAATCCGCCCGTTGGCCGCCACGCCCGCCACCTCAATCTCGGGATCGCGCGACAGCGCCTCGCTGATCAGCTTGCGCATCACCACCGCGTCATCCACCACCAATACTCTGATTTTTGGCATATTAAACCATGCCGAGAATTTGCAATTTTTCCTCGAGCGCTTCCTTCGTCACGGGTTTCATCAGATAGTCATTCGCCCCGGCATCCAGCGCCTGCCCCACGCGATCCATGGAGGTCAGCGCCGTGACCATCATCAGCTTGAGCGAATCAAAATCCCGGTTCTTCCGCACCGTCTGCACCAGTTCCAACCCGTTCATGACCGGCATCTCCCAGTCCACCAACGCCACATCAAACGGCTCGCGCGGATCATTTTTTATCAGTTTGTGCAAGGCTTCGCGGCCATCCCCGGCTTCCTCGATCTGGAAGGCCAGTTCCACCGCCAGCCGGCCCAGGAAGGTCCGCATCGCCTTCGAATCGTCAATGATTAACATCTTCATAGCAGGTCAAGGAGGCCGGGTCACCCCATCTTCGCCATGTCCACCACGCGTTTCAGGTCGGTGGCGAGCTTGGCCAGTTCGGTGGCGGCGCTCAAGGTGTTGTTGGCGCCCTCCGTCGTGTTCTTCGCCGCCTGCGACACGCTGGAAATGTTCTTGGAGATTTCCGTGCTCCCCTTCGCCGCCTCGCCCGCGTTCCGGGCGATTTCATTCGTGGTGGCCGTCTGCTCCTCCACCGCGCTCGCAATGGTGTTCTGGATGTCGTTGATTTCGTTGATGATCTTGCTGATCCGGTCAATCGCCACCACCGCGCCCTTCGTGTCATTCTGAATGGCTTCGATCTTCTGGCTGATATCCTCGGTGGCCGTGGCCGTTTGCTTGGCCAGCTCCTTCACCTCGTTGGCCACCACCGCAAAACCCTTGCCCGCCTCGCCCGCCCGCGCCGCCTCAATGGTCGCATTCAACGCCAGCAAATTCGTTTGTTGCGCGATGGACGTGATGACCTTGATCACTTTGCCGATTTCCAGGCTGCTTTCGCCCAGCTTGGCCACCGTCTTGTTCGTGTCGTCGGCCACCTTCACCGCCTCCGTCGCCACCTTGGCCGCATCGTTGGCATTCTTCGCGATTTCCCGCACCGACGCGCTCATTTCCTCCGCGCTCGAAGCCACCGTCGCCACGTTCCGGCTCACCTGTTCGGACGCCGCCGCCACCACATTGGCCTGCGCCGACGTTTCCTCCGAATTGGAGCTCATCTGCTGGCTGACCGCCGTGAGCTCTTCCGACGCGGAAGACAAGCCCTGGGCATTGTCCGCCACCGTCTGCACCGTCATTTTCAGGTTGCTTTCCGCCAGCTTGCGCCCGGTGATATCCGTGGCAAATTCGAGCACCCGGTTCACCCGGCCATTGACATCAAACTGCGGATTGTAGGTGGCCTGCAGCCACACTTCCTTGCCACCCTTGGCCATCCGCTTGTGCTCGGCCGTCTGGAACTTGCCCTCATTCAAGTCATGCCAGAACTGGCGGTATTCCGCACTGTCCCGGTAGGCGGAATCCACAAACAGACTATGGTGTTTGCCCTTGATTTCCTCCAGGCGATAACCCATCACGCGGCAGAAATTGTCATTGGCCCCCACACACACGCCTTCATTAGTGAACTCCACCACCGCCTGCGTGCGGTTTAATTCGTCAATCTGGCGCTTGCCATTGAAGGCGGCCACCCGCGTATCGGTCACGTCCGTGGCGATTTTGACCACTTTCAACACCCGCCCCATCTCATCCTTCACCGGCGCATAAACGGCCTGGATCCAGATTTCCCGGCGGTCTTTGGTGAGCCGCTTGTACACATCCGTCTGATTCTTCCCATTCCGCAACTCCTCCCAAAACCGCTGATACTCCATCGAATTGGCATAAGCCGGATCCACAAACAGGCTGTGTGGCTTGCCCACGATTTCCTCCGAACGATAGCCGAAGGTCTTTAGGAAAATCTCATTGGCTCTTAGCACGATGCCCTTGGTGTCAAATTCCACGTACGCATTGCTGCTGTCCAAGGCATTCAAAATCCCCCGGGCGTTCTGCCGCTCGGATTCCGCCTCGGTGATGTCAAACCGCACGCCAATGTACTTCTTCGTCTTGCCGTTGGCCCCCAGCACCGGGGCGATGGTCGCATCCACATAATAGGGCGTGCCGTCTTTGGCGCGGTTCTTGATTTTCCCGTGGAACAGCGAACCCTTGCCAATCGTGGCCCACATTTCCCGGAAGACCTCTTTCGGCATGTCGGGGTGGCGCACAACATTATGCCCTTTGCCCAGCAGTTCCGGGAGGCTGTATTTGGACACGTCCAGAAATTTTTGGTTCGCGCTCAGGATGTCCCCTTTCAAATCAGCCTCGGAGACAATGCAGGTGAGATTGATGATGTCATTCAGCGCGTTCAATTCATACTGGCGCTCCGTGATATCCGTCGCAATGTCCACGACCTTGTAGATGCGTCCGTGCGTGTCGGCAATGGGCTGATAGTTGGCCAGCAGCCAGATCGTGCGGCCGCTCTTGGTCACCCGCTGGATTTCACACGACTTGCTCCGCCCCGCCGCCATCTCCTTCCAAAACTCCTGGAATTTGGCCGCATCCCGCTGCCCCGCCGCCACCAGAACGTTCTGGCTCCGCCCCTTGATCTCCTCCAGCTCGTATTCAAACGCCCGCAGGAAATTCTCATTCGCCGTCAGGATGTTGCCCTCCATGTCAAATTCCACCACCAACAAGGAGCGGTTGATCGCTTCATCCTTGCCTTTGACCTCCGCCATGGCGTTCCAGTCAATCGCCTCGCTGCCAAAGGTTTCCGCCAACCCCTGCCGCGCTTGGTTGAACGCCACCGCCGTCGCCCCGATTTCATCCCCCGACTGCACCAGGATGTCCTGGCTGATGTCCCCCGCCGCCAGGCCCTCCACCGCTTTCCGGATGCGCCCCACCCGCGCGACAATCGCCCGCGAGACCAGCCAGAGAATCACATACCCCACGATCATGGCAACGACCGCCGTCGCCAGCGTGATCTTCTTGAGCGCGTTGCTGACGGCAAACAGCTCCTCCTCGGACGCCCGGGCATAGGTCGTGAACCCGCCGCCCACAAACCCCAGGACATTGACGCTGCGGGCAAAACCGCCGGGCCGATACACGGGGTGCCCCGCTGCCTGGCTTTTGCGCACACTGATCCCATACGCCGTGCCATCCGGCTTCGCGGATGTTTTCGAGGCGACGGCAATATCCACTTTTGAATCGAAGAAATTCATCTTCAGGACATCCTTGTAATACGGCGCGTCCGTCCCGTAGGCCGTGGGATCCACGTCCACAATCACATTGCCGGCCGCGTCCACCAGGTTGATTTGCGTCGAGGGGCGGCCCAGTTGCTTTTCCGCGTCATATTGGGCCAGCACGATTTTTTCAATCATGCCGCTGTCAAAATAATTCTGCCAATAACCGCGAATCTCACCGGTCAGACTGTCGCGAATCGGTGCCGTGAACGTCATGGTCCAGGCCGGGGCCTTGTCGCCATAGACTTTGGCGATCAAGCCATTCTTCTCCGGCGCCGAAACCACCGTGCCCGTCAACGCCCCCGGCGAGTTGTCCGTCGTAAATTTCCCCGCCACGGCCAGCCGGTACCCTTCGTTTTCCGCGAGGTTCTGCCCCACCAGCAGATGGGCATTGGGCAATGGCTCGCCCGTGGGCGACACGGCATTGACCAGCAACACGTTGCCCGCCGGATCCAGCACCAGGCATAAATCATAGCACCCATAACTCTTGGCATAATCGTTCAGCAGCCCGGTCAGGTTGCTGCGGTCGGTCTCACTCAGTTTGGCCAGGTCGCGGTGAAAGGTGCGGTTCAATCCGAAGGCTTGCACATCCCCGTACCGCTCGAACAAACACCGGTCCACCTTGTCCTGGACCGAACGGGCGACCGTCGCCAGCTCCGTGAGCTGGCTTTGCGCCAGCTGCTTGCTTTCATGCACCACCATGTAATAGACGGCCCCGAGACTGGCCAGCAAAATGACCACCGTGGGCAGAATGATCTTGAAGGCCAGGCCCAGGACCAAGCCGCGCCGCTGCCCGCCCGCTGCCGGGTCGTGGTCCGGGGCGCGATCCTCCGGCGGGGCTCCCTGGGGTGCTTCCGGCTCAGGATATCTGGCATACCCGTTGGTGTGGCGATGGCCGGCCACCGGCTGGTGGATCCGGCTGGCAATAACATCATTTTTCATATTTGTTTTTCTTGGCTGGATAGTCTTCATTCATGCCGCTGGCAAACACACCGTCTTGTCGGTGTCCAATATCAACAACAGGCGCTCCTTGAGTTTATACACCCCTTTGATCAGCTCCCGGGCCGCGCCCCGGATGGTTTCCGGCGGTCGTTCCAAACCATCGTCCGCCATCTCCAGCACCTCGCCGATCTCATCCACCAGCAGGCTGACAGCGCCGTCCGCGTGGCGGATCACCACGTTCATCGGCAATTGCCCGCCGGCCCGGGGCGGTAATTCCAACCGCAGCCGCAAGTCAATGGCCGTGACAATCTGGCCGCGCAAATTGATCAGGCCCTGAACCGTCGCCGACGCCAGCGGCACCCGCGTCATCGGCTGGTGGCGCAACACTTCCTGGACCGCCAGCACCTCCACGCCAAAATACAGGCCGTGCAAATAAAAGGTGCAGTATTGTTTGGTCTGGCTCATGCCCCGGCCTTTGGTTCACGATAAAAATCCGGGTCCGCCGCCCGGATGATTTTCGGCACATCCAGCAAATCCGTCACCCGGTCCTGAATCACCGCCGAACCCAGAATGCCCTGGCGCGACGATTCGCGCCGCACCGTCACCACCTCATGGACAATATCGTTGATCTGGCTGACCACCAGGCCGACACTGCGCCCGGATTCGGAATACACCACCACCTGCACCGGGTCGGGGCGCACCGGCTCCCGGCCCGGCTGCGGCAGATATTGTGAAACCTGGATGAGCGGCAGAATTTGACCCCGGTATTGCACCACCTCCTGGCCCCCCGCCCGCTCAATGGTTTTGAGCGGAAATTCCTCCAGCCGCGCCACCGTCGAAAGCGGAATCGCCAGCCGCGCGTTCTCGCCCGCATTGAACAACAGCAGCGTCTGGCGTTCGTCCCGGCGCGCGGGCTCCTCGGGCTTCTCCGTCAGCGCGCGATCGCGCGTTTCCGAAATCATCCGGGCCTCCTGCGCCAGCCCCAGCACATCCAGAATCAGCGCCACCTGGCCGTCGCCCATGATCGTCGCCCCCGCAAAACAGGCAATCCCCTTGAGCTGCTTGCCCAGCGGTTTGACCACGATTTCCTCCGTGTCATTGATCTCCTCCACCACCACGCCAAACTGCCGCCCGTCCGCCTGCAAGACCACGATGTTGACGCTCTCATTTTCCGCCCCAAGCCCTTCCCCCGGCAGGCGGTCATTTGCCGGCCCAAATTCCACCGGCACCGGCGACTTCTGGCGTCCCGCCAGCACCTGCTTCAAATAGATGATCGGCAGCAGCCGCCCGCGCAACCGGTAAACCGGCGAACCGTACAGCGACTCAATCCCTTTCCGCACCTGCTCCCCTTCCAGCCGCACCAGCTCCAGCAGGTTGACTTGCGGAATGGCAAACCGCTCGCTGCCCCCGCCGCTGGTCACGATCAAGGCCGGAATGATGGCCAGCGTCAGCGGAATCTTGATCTTGAGCGTCGTCCCTTGCCCCGCCTCGCTGAATAAATCCACCGAGCCCCCGATCTTTTCGATGTTCGTCTTCACCACATCCATGCCCACGCCCCGGCCGGACAAATTCGTCACCTGCTCCGCCGTTGAAAAGCCCGGCAGGAAAATCAGGTTCATCGCCTCCCGGTCGCTGATCGTGGCCGCCTGGTCCAGCGCCAGCAGATTTTTTTCCACCGCCTTTTGTTTGACGCGCGCCAGGTTGATCCCCTTGCCGTCGTCGAGAATCTCAATGTTCACCTGCCCGCCCTCATGGAACGCGCGCAAAATCAGCAGCCCCTCCTCCGGCTTGCCCGCCGCCGCCCGCGCGGCCGGCAGTTCAATGCCATGGTCCACCGCATTGCGAATGATGTGCGTCAGCGGATCCTTGATCGCCTCAATAATCGTGCGGTCCAGTTCCGTCTCCTGCCCCTCCATGATCAGCTTCACCCGCTTGCCCAGTTCGTGCGCCACGTCGCGCACAATCCGCGGGAACTTGGACCAGACATTGTCAATGGGTTGCATCCGCGTCTTCATCACGCTCTCCTGCAACTCCGTCGTGATCAGGTTCAGCCGCTGCGCCGCACTCAGCAGCATGGGCTCGCTCGCCTTGCCCAGGTATTGAATGATCTGGTTGCGCGCCAGCACCAATTCACCCACCAGATTCATCAACTTGTCCAACTGCCCCACATCCACCCGGATCGCGCTCTCCGAAATCGACCCGGCCGCTCGCGGAGCGCTCTCGGGGGCGGCCGCCGGCGTTCCGGGCTTCTCCGCCACCACGCCGGGCTTCTCGGCAACGGCAGGTTTTGCGGGATTGGTCACCGCCGGCTCCGCCGCTTCCGTGACCACCGGCGTCGCCGGGGCCGGACTTTCCGCCGGTGCCTGGATGGTCGCGACCGCCGGGGCCGGTTCCGTCGGCTCATCTTCAAACAACCCCCAGCCCGAGTCCACGACCGGCTTCGGTGCGGCCGGTTCCGTCTGGAGTGTTTTCAACTTCTCGACCAGCGCCGAATAATCGTCCTCCCCCTCCTGCCCATTCTTTTCCAGGCACCGCATCATCGCCTTCAAGGCGTCGGAATATTCCAGCAAGGCCGCGATCAATGCCGGGCTCGGTTTGATTTTGTCGTCGCGCAGCAGGCTCAGCAGGCTTTCGCCCGTGTGGGCCAGCGCTTCAATCTTGCCCAGGCCAATGCAGCCAGCCGTCCCCTTGATCGTGTGAATGACCCGGAAAATAACATTGAGCGTGTCCGGCCGGCTCTGCCCGCTTTCCATCGCGAGCAACTCCCGGTCAAACCGGTCCAGGCCCTCAAAGCTTTCCATCAACAAGTCATTGATCAACTGCTGCTGGAGGGCTTCGTTATTAATGGCCATATAATTAATTCGGGGTGTCAGGCCGGCAGCACCCGGGACACCACCGCCAGCAATTGCTCCTGCGTGAACGGCTTGACGATCCAGCCCGTGGCCCCCGCTGCGCGGCCTTCCGCCTTCTTGCCCGGATCGGATTCCGTGGTCAACAAAATGATCGGGGTGCGCCCATAAGCCGGCTGGCTGCGCAATTGGCGGGTCAGCTCGATGCCATTGAGGTTGGGCATGTGGATGTCGGAAATCACCATATCCACCGGCCGGGCTTTCAACACCTTCAAGGCTTCCGCCCCATCGCAAGCCTCCAGCACCTCGTAGCCAGCCGCTTTCAACGTGAAAGCCACCATCCGCCTCATGGTCGAGGAATCATCCACGGAAATAATGCTCTTACCCATATAACGGTCTATGTGAAAAAAACAGCGTAACCGACACATTGGATCCACCAGGGCATGTTTTCAAACTGGGTGGAACGGGCACCCCGCCCGTCCTGATTGGCGCCCGCCAACCGGAATGGCTAGGCGCTCCAGCTTGCGGCCGTGCGCCGTTGCCACGAAAATCATTTTGAAACCACGCCATGGGCTTCTTCTCCCTCATCGGCGCAACTCCGCCCCGACTTTAACCCGAACTCCCAAGCAGGCAATGAAATCGAAAAGCCATGTCGCAGGCCCATCGTTGGTAGGGCGCGTCACTCCGTGCGCGCCGCGCCTGCCACCAGCGGGTGCAAATTTTCCCCGTCGTCGCCTTCCCAACCCGTTGCCGATCAGGACACTTTCCTGGTTTCCTCCAACCACGAAGTCCGGGATCAAAACATCTCCACGTTATCCCCCAGATTGCCTTTGGCCGGATGGGTTGGCGGGTTTGGGGGAGCCGGCGGAATGTCCATTGGCGCTGGCTCAGCTGCTGGCTCTTGCGCTTGCTCTGGTGCCATTTCCAGCGGCAGCGACTCGCCCCCGGTCTCCCCCGCTGGTTCCCGCTCCGGCATGGCCGGAAACAGCGCCTCCGCCGCCGGGTCTTGAAATAACTCGAAGGCGGATTCGTCCGGACTCGCCACCGGCTGGTCCTGGCCGGCCACCTGCGCAAACACCTCCCGCTGCGAGTTCATGGTGTACCCTTGCTGCGCCTGCGCCATCAGCGCGGCGGATTTTTCCGGGTTCGTTGACTGCGCGTCCGCCGTGTCCGCCAATTCCAGCAATTTCCCCTTCAATCCCGACAGCGCCGCGTCCGCCGTCTCCACATGATGCACATCCTCCAAAGTCTCCTGGGCTTCCGTGCGAATGTCCTCCAGCAACGCGTTGATCTGCGTCAGCAAATTCAGGGCGCCATCCCGCATCTCATGCAGGGAATGCTCCGTGGCCGCCCCCTCCGCCGCCAGCTTGCCCTGCTGGCGCAGCGCCTCCGCATTCAGCATTTCCAGCGCCTTCACATCGTCCGCCAGATCCTTCACCAACTGGTCCAGCTTTTGCGCCACCGCCTCGCTGATCTGGTTGGTCGCCCGCGAAATCTCGCTCGTCCGCGCCGACAACACCTCCAGCCCCGCCTGTTTCACCTGCGCCGCCTGCAATTGCGCGTTGAGCCCGATCAAATGGATCCGCTGCGAATGCTCCCGCACCACATGCGTCAAGTCCGACGCCAGCCCCCCCACCGCCCGCAACTCCGCCAGCGCCTTCGCCGAACTCGTCACCGTCGCCGTCACCTGCTCCCGCAGCGTCGCAAACGTGTCGAATAAAATCTGCACCATGCCGTCCGCCGAAATCGTCAACTGGCTGTATTCCTCGAGCGTCAGACAGCCCGTGCTCGCATTCACCAGCCGGGATAACATCGTGGTGATCCCGTCTTTGATGCTCTTCTCCGCCGCCGCCAGTTCCTCCCGCACCGCCTCCAATTGCCCCGCCTCCAGCCGGCACGCCGGCCCCAATTCCACCGCCTGCTCCGACTCCAAATGCTCCTCCATCCGCCCCAGCGAGGCCAGCACATGCTGCATCTTTTGATTGATGATGTCCTGATATTGCAGCCCCACCACCACCCGCTGGATGTCCTCAAACACCTGCCGGCCCAGCTGGCTGATGTGCGACTCCCGGTTCTGGTTCGCCTCCAGCTCCCCCTGCATCTGCTGCATCGACTTCTCGATCTTCGCCTTCTCCCGGGCCACGCTCTGCCACAACCCCTCCGACTGCGCCTGCAATTCGCTGCTCACCTGGTTCACCGTGCCTTGCACCGCCCGCAATTCCAGAAACCGCGTCGTGAACAATTCACAAATCTGGTCGTGCAGCGCCTCAATCTCCTTCGTCAGCGCCCCAAACATCGCCTGCACCTCCGCCCCCAGCGGCGCCGATTCGATCTTGAACAGCGTCTGGATGTATTTCAGCGGGCCGACCGTCTGCCGCAGCTCCACCTGCACATTGATCAGCTCGTCAATCCGGCTGCTGTCCTGCCGCAGCCGCTGTAAAATCACCTGCGTTTTGGGGTGGCTGTCGTCCAGAAAATTCAGCGGCTCCTCCACCACCTGCATCGCCCGGTACAACAAGGAGGACCCCCCCGTCCGGCCCGTGGCCGACCCCACCAAATCCTCGCTGACCTTCAAAAATCGTTCCCCGTGATCGGCCAGCTTCTCCAGCGCCGTGCTCGTGGCCAGGAAATCCTGTTCCAGCTTCCCGCCCACCGCCTTCAACCCGCTCGCGGAAGCCTTCAAATCCACCGCCAGACTCGCGATCGACGGCCGCTTCTGCCAGCCCAAAAGCGCGCCAACCCAGCCCCCCGGTTTGACACCCAGGGCGGCTGCGAATTTCTTGAAGCTGGCAGTTTTCAACCAGTTCACGGCATGATCAAAGCGCGGATTCAAGTCGTTCCCGTGTTCACCCGCCAACCTTCCGGTTCGATAGCACAGAACCTGGTCGGCACCGGTATCACCATCGGCAACCCAGCCTCCCGACTTGAGCAGAATCAGCACTGAACACTTGATCACTTTTAAGAAACTCATTATGCAAGTGCCTGTTTTTACAAAAGGTTACGCCCGCCGCCAGCGCCTCCCATTCATCCGGCCACGTCGCCCCTGGCTTCCCTCTCCCCGCCGTTGCGGGGCGGATGGAGAAATCCAGCGCCACCTATTTTCGGAGTTTGCTGCGGCTGGTCCTTTGGAAACGGCCGCGCTCCGCCAGAACGGCTACTCGACGTTGTCCGGGTTCAAGCCGCAGGAGTCGCGGAGCGACACTGGATATTAGCCAGCTACGAAGTGGCTGGGCGCGTACCCAAGGAAGTTGTGCGTCCTGGAGGGACGCCGGAGTTCCGCCGTCCCGTCAGGACGGATTCGGTTTTGCAACCACCCCCCGGCACGTGGGAGGGATTGAGGGTGAGTGGTCATATCCAGAGCTGCCTCCCGTCCGTTTCTTCCTGTATCAGCACCACCCGGCGTCCAAGCTGAACACGGAACACTTCCCTCCAAACCCCTGAAATACCACTTTTTACAACTTGGAACATCCATGAACGCACCCACAATCATCCATCGCCTCGCCCACCCATCCTCGGCGGCCGCATGGCCGCCAAATCTCCTAAGCTCCCCCGGCCATCCTGCCGATACCTAACCAACGTCACAACCGACCACGCTGAAACATGTCCCGACTCCTCGACCCGGCTACGCCGACACGCCACCGCCACGTGCTGGTCGTGGAGGATGACGCCGTTAACATGGCCGTGCTGCACCTGATTCTAAAAAAGATCGAATACCTGGTCGTCCCCGCCCCCGATGTCGCCACCGCCCGGCAGAAATTCAAACAACATGGCCCAGCTTTCTTTGATTGCGTCCTCACCGACCACTGGTTGCCCGATCAAACCGGCCTGGATTTGCTCCGCTGGCTCAAAGTCGAGGATCCCAGCCTCGCCACCGTCATGCTCACCAATGACAACAACCGCGACCTGATCACGGAATCACTCCGCCTGGGTCTGGTGGATTTCCTCGAAAAACCCGTTCAAGCCCAAAAACTCCAGGCCGCCCTCGATAAAGCCACCCTGCAAACCGCCCGCCAGCGCCACCTCCACCAATCTGAGTCCGCCTTGGAAAATCTCGGGCGCATCCAGCGCTGGATGATCCATTCCACCAACACCCAGAACATCGAACTCTGTTTTCATCCCGTTTTCGAGGCCGGGGGTGACTTCCTGGGCCATTTTCAAATCAACCCCGACAGCTTTTGCTGCCTCCTCACCGATGTCTCCGGCCATGACCCCCAGGCCGCCTATGTCTCCTCCTATTTCCACGGCATCTTCCGCGGCATGGCCATTCAAGACGCCTCCCCCGTGGACATCTTCCAGCATTTTAACCGCTTCCTCGTCCATGAGTGGAATCAGGCCGAGAAATTGCGCGACGGCAATGTCGGCAGCACCTCCATCGCCGCCGCCGCTCTCATCATTAACACCCGCCACCAGACCGCCCTCCTCCTCATCAACGGCTCCCCCATCCCCATTCAAATCCACCCCGATGGCCGGACCCGCTTCATTGGGGAAAACACCGGCCCGCCGCTCGGCTGGTTCTCCGACATCGAAATCAACGCCTCCCGCCATGACATTGCCGGCGGCGGCACCATCTGCCTCTGGAGCGACGGCCTCAGCGAACTCGCCCACAGCGAAGGCATCCATCCCCTCTGCCTGGCCTTTGCCCTCCAGCGTGCCAAAGCCCACGCCACCCGGTTGCCCGCCCTCAAACACGCGCGGGACGACATCCTCTTTGCCTCCATCCGGCTCCCCGGCAGCCTTGCCGCTGACCTGTTCCGCCCCATTATTCTGGAAAGCTACGGCGGCGACCAGGCCCGGGATATTGATCAAATGTGCTCCTTCTGGCGGCGCAATCTCCAATTCGCCTTCCCCGATCTGACCGATGCCTCCGAACACGACATACTGCTCGCCTCCCGCGAAGCCGTTCTCAACGCCCTCAAACATGGCTGCCAGAATCAAGCCGATAAAATCGTGCACTTCCAAGCCAGCTATCATCCGGAGGGAAATTTACTGCGCGTCTGGGTTGAGGACCCCGGCCCGGGCCATCAGTTCGATGTCGCCGCCCACGCCAACGAACTCGACCAGCAATTGATTGACCAGCATCGCGGCCTGATCTGCATCCACCACCTCGCCCAATCCGTCCACGCCGAGCGCGACGGGGCCACCCTGATTATGGATTTCCAACTATGAAAACCCACCTCGATCCCAAAACCAACGTCCTCACCGTGACCCTGTCCGGCGACTTGACCAGCACCTCCGCCGAGCAATTACGGCCCCCCATCAACACCCTGCTTGACCAGCCCAAACCCGCCTGGAGCCTGTTCCGGCTCGAACTCACCGGGGCCAAAATGGTCGATTCCGTGGGGCTCAACCTCATTGTCAGCATCCTCAAACTCGTGCAGCAGCGCGGCGCCAAAATGCAAATCGTCTGCGCCAACACCAACGTCCACCGCACCTTCCTCTTCACCCGGCTGGACAAACAAATCGAACTCATCAAACAATGACGGCGGCCTGGTGCCCCGGCCGGCTCCCCCGCGCCTTGCCAGGGATCATCGGTTGGGATCGCCCCTGCCCGCGAACCTTTGGCTTGCCTGCGGCTCAGGCCGAGCAGGGGGCCAGGATGGCATCGCTCATGCCGTGAACGATCTTCTTGTCGGCGGGCACAATGGTCGCCAGCACGCCGCCCAACTGCGCCCGCGCCGCGTCCCCCTCGCCGGCCACGAAATAATACGGGCACAACCGGGCCCGGCCCCGCGTGGGCACCACTTCCTGCCGGGCAAAATCAAACCAGCACGCGTCCACCTGCACCGGCTTGTGGAACCGCTGCAGCACGCTGGGCGACGTCTCGAATTGCCCCACCGCCGCGTCCACCGCCGCGCTCCAGTCCGCCTGGGACAAATCACTGCCCAGAAACACGCCGCGCGCCCCCCACGCATTTTCCGAAAAGCCCGACACTTTGAGAATCAAATCCCGCTCCTTCTGCGACAGCGTCTTCAACTGCTGCCAGTCGGTCAGATTCAGTTCGGGAATGGCCCCGTGCGGCGGCAGCGGCGCGGGGTCCACCACCCACGTGTACGGCACCATGCGTTTGAGCCGGGCCAGAAAGGCCTCGCCCAATTCCTGCCGCCAGAAACCCTGCAGGTTCCGGTTCCAGAGCAGCGCCAGCAGCAGCTTCTCCTCGAACACCGGCTTGGGCGGCGGCGTCAGGCGGATTTTCTTCTCCGCCGCCAGCTCAAAAATCGCCTTGGCGCTGGCGATGTTCGGCAGGTCAAACAACTCAAAAAAACGGTAAACCGCGCTGTCGCTGGCAAAATCAGTGAACCGGGTGTCATGCACCGTGAAGCGGTCGCCCAGTTGCTGGCTCAGCCACAGCATTTCCGGACGATACGTCGCCGCCTCCTCGGAAACGACGATGTGGACATGCTTCGCCCCGCCAAAGATGCCTTCAAAGCCGCGCATCATGCCCTCAGCCCCCCCGAGCACCGGGGCTCCGCCCACCCGGCTGTACACCTGGTTCAGCCACGCCGTCAGGCCGATGCCGCCGGGCACCGAATCCAGCTCCGTGATGCTGCCCCCGTTTTCGGTGAGCAGAATATCCGGCCGGATCACCCGGGGCAGGTCGTTTTTAAACGCCGCCGCGCGCTGCCGCTCAATCAATTCCCGCGGCTTGCCCAGATCCAGCCAGCGGGCCACCCACTCCGGCTGCCGGCCATCGACGCTCTTGCGGTACAGCAGGTTGACAGCGCGATAAAACTGCAGCAGCACCCGCCCGAGCGACTCAATCTCCCCGGCCAGCCCCTTGCCCAGGGGAAAGGGCGCGGGCGCGATTTTCCATTCCAACCCCGCAAACAAACCGCCCGGCGGCAGCGCCTCGCGAATCAGCCGCGCAGCGTCGCCAGCCGCCAGGGGTGATGATGATGTATTGGCTTCCAGATGCGAACTCACCCGGGGAGAATACCCCACTTTGCGCCCGAGTCCAAAACGGTTTTTGCGCAACCCGGCGGATACGGCAGCTTCCGCCGGTTCGGACCCGCGATCACGCCGCCTTACACCACTGCGGCGATCGCGTCGCCCATGACCCGCGTGCCCACGCGGCGGGCGTTGGGCTCATTGGCGCTGAAGATGTCGCCGGTGCGGTAGCCGGCTTGAATCGCGTGCTGGACGGCGCTTTCAATCGCCGCCGCCGCGTCATGCAAGCCAAAGCTGTGCCGCAACATCAACGCCGCCGACAAAATCTGCGCAATGGGATTGGCCAGGTCCTTCCCGGCGATGTCCGGAGCCGTGCCGCCGGCCGGTTCGTAGAAGCCAAACGTCTGGTTGCCATTGGTCTGCCCCAGGCTGGCGCTCGGGAGCATGCCCAGCGAACCGCCCAAGGCGGCCGCCTCGTCGCTCAAAATATCCCCAAACATGTTTTCGCACAGCAACACATCGAACTGGGTGGGCTTGAGCACAAGCTGCATCGCGCCGTTGTCCACAAACATGTGCTCCAGTTTCACCCCGGGATACGCCTGGCCGACGCGGGTCACCGTTTCGCGCCAGAGGATGCCGTTTTCCAGCACGTTCGCCTTGTCAATGCTCGTCAGCTTGTTCCGGCGCAACTGGGCCGCCTTGAACGCCACATGCGCGATGCGCTCAATCTCCGGCGTGGTATAGACCATCGTGTCAATCGCCCGCTGATTGCCCCCGCCCAGATCCTCCGTCTTCTTGGGCTGGCCAAAATACATGCCGCCCGTGAGTTCGCGCACCACCAGAATATCAATGCCGTCCCCCTGGCGCTCCTTCGCCAGCGGACAGGCATGGGCCAGCTCCTTGGGCAGTTTCACCGGCCGCAGGTTGGCGAACAGACCGAACTCCTTGCGCAGCCGCAACAAGGCCGCGCGTTCCGGGCGCTCCTCCTTGGGAATCGTCGGATCGCGGTCGGGCAAGCCCACGGAACCAAACAGGATGGAATCCGACTTCTGGCAAATCTCCAATGTGACGTCGGGCAGCGCCTTCCGCGCAAAGTCAATGCCGGCCCAGCCCACGGGGGCATCCGTGATCTCCAGCTTGAAATCGAAGCGTTTTTCCGCGGCCCGAAGGACTTTGATGGCTTCGCGCATGACTTCCGGCCCGATGCCGTCGCCCGCGAGGGCGGCAATTTTATAGGTATTCATGAAATGGCAGGCACAGTTTATTTTTTTACCGGCCGGAGACAATGGAATTTTGCAAAACCGTGGCGCTCCAGCGGAGCGACCGGTCAAAAACCGCAAAACCCCTTTGTTTTTCGTTAAAATTCTCCATTTGGGCTTTTCGCCAAAGCGTAACTAATTGCCTGCAGGCACGTTGCATGAAATTCCAACTTCTAACTTCTAAATTCTATCTTCGCGGCCTTTCCCAATGTAAGCCGCTAACGCATTTTTGAAAATAAATGCCAAAAAAGTGACGGATCCGTTAGCCGCTTACAACCCGCTTTCCCGGATTTCTGTCATACTCGTCCCGGATTGCCATGGGTTGCCCCCATCATATCAAAGTCCGGGCCGGACCCAGTGTTCCGCCCGCGCAACGTCGGCCAGGCCCCGCGCCGCCCGGGCGTCCCCGCGCGCTTAAACCTCATCTTCTCCTGGGGTGGACAGAGTCGCGCTACGACTCTGTCAGCCTGCGGAGCAGGCACTTTATGGCGCGGCATCGTTCAAGACCCGCGCATGATTTCCGCCCTGCAGTGAACCCACTCACAATCATCCAACGCCTCGCCCACCCACGGGTGCCATGAACGAGCGTTTGCAAACAAGGGTGGCACGGGCCACTGGCCCGTACCGTCCGGCGACCCGCCGGACGGAACGGGTGAGGCCCTCTTTTTGCCAGCGCACACCATTCGTCATTGGTGCTTCGTCATTCTTTCGTCATTCAACCTTCGTCATTCGTCATTCCCAAACTGAAATTATCAAAAACCCCCGAAATATCACTTTTTACGCTTTGAAACCGCACCCCACAATCACCCAATACATCGCCGCCAACCCTTGGGTGGTAGGGCGCGTCACTCCGTGCGCGCCGCTACTGACATCCAAGCGGACAAGCTTTCCCCAACCGCCGCCATCCCAATGCTTCACTGAACACTTGATCACTGAACACTGAAAACTTCCCTCCAAAATCCCCGTAATATCACATTTGTCACTTCAAAACCGTCATGAACCCACCCCAAAAACACCCGCCCAGCAACTCGCAGCCAACCCTTTCCCGGGGAGAACACGCGCCCTCGCGTGTTTCCGACCGCGCCTCGCGGTCGGAACCGATGCGCGCCATCGCGCAGCGGTATCGCGCGCACCCGACCTCGTCGTCCTCCTCAAAAACCCCCGTAATATCACTTTTTACGCGATTAAATCACCTCCCAACCTGGCCCCAGCCCTGCAATCCAACCGCCCGCCATCGACCGTCGTACCGGGGCGGACTTTCGTCCGCCGCCACTCATCCGCAGACCGGTTCATTCGTGTCCATTCGTGGTTGAAAACCCCCGTAATATCACATTTATCACCTTATAAACCAGTCATGAACACCCAAAAAATGCCGCTGCCAGTCAGCATTGAGCATTCCATCAACGAGCATCCAGCATCCAGCATCCAGCATCGCACTGCGGAACCCTTCAACCTGAAACCCTTCCCGCCCGCCCCAATTTCCAACTTCCATCCGCCGTCACTCATCCATTATTCTCTGCGCGTGCAGTTTCAAAAAATCACCATCGTCGGCGTGGGTTTGCTCGGCGGGTCCATTGGCCTGGCAGTCCGCCAGGGACAACTGGCGCGCGAAGTGGCCGGGTACGTCCGGCGGGAGGCCAGCTTGCGCGATTGTGAGCGGGCGGGCGCGGTGGATTATGCCACCACCGACTTGCTGGCGGCGGTTTCCGGGGCCGATCTGGTCATCCTCTGCACCCCGCTCGCCCAGATGCCCCAGTTGGCCCGACAATTCCTGCCCGCCCTGGAACGCGGCGCGCTGGTGACCGATGTGGGCAGCGTGAAAGCCGGGGTGATGCGCGACGTGGGCGCGGTCCTTCAGCCGAGCAAGGCGCACTTTGTGGGCAGCCATCCCATGGCCGGCGGCGAAAAAATGGGCGTGCTGGCCGCGCGGGCGGATCTTTACGCCAACGCCGTTTGCGTGGTGACGCCCGGTACCGCCCCCGCTGGCGCGGTGCGCAAGTTGGAAAAATTCTGGCAGGCGCTCGGTGCCCGCACGTTGCAAATGGATGCGGCGCAACATGACTTGCTCGTCAGCCGGTCAAGCCACCTGCCGCATGTCACGGCGGCGGCCCTGGTGAACCTGGTGCTGCATCCCGACCGTCCCCCGGCGCAGGTGGGCCTGTGCGCCACCGGCTTTCGCGACACCACGCGGATTGCCTCGGGCTCACCGGAAATGTGGCGCGACATCGCGCTGGCCAACCGGCAGAATCTATCCCGCTCGCTGGATGCCTTGGCGGCGGAGCTGAAGCGCTTCCAAACCGCGCTTGATCAAGGCGACGGTCCGGCGGTGGAGCAATTCTTTGCCACCGCCAAGCAGCGCCGCGACCATTGGTGCGCCTGCGGGCAAAGCAATGACGAATGACGAATGACGAATGACGAATGACGAATGACGAATGACGAATGAATGACCAAGCACGAATGACCAACGGCATGACCAGCATCAAGCCCGGAGGGCGAAAGACAATAGCCCAGCGATTCATCGCTGGGTTGGCGCACCCGAGTGTAAACAGTCCCGTCAGGGACGGAAGAGTTTCCCAACGTGCGCCGCTTTCTACTGGCACGCACCCAGCTGAACCCATTGCGCTCGATTACCAATCAGCAATCGGCAATCGGCAATCGGCAATTTCGTGTCGCTTTCCCAAAACGCCTTCGAGCCATACCGGCTGATTCATCATGCCCTTGCCTGACCTCATCGAAATTGTCCCGCTCGCAAAACCCGTGCGCGCCGAGATCACCGTGCCCGGCTCCAAGAGCATCACCAACCGCGCGCTCATCCTCGCGGCCCTGGCGCAGGGCGAGGTGACGCTCCACGGCGCGCTCTGGAGCGAGGACACCCAGGTCATGGTCGAGTGTTTGCACACGCTCGGCGTGGCGGTCAAAGTCGTGGAAGATCCCGAAGAACCCTGCAACCGCACCATCACCGTGGCGGGGCTGGGCGGAGTCATCCCGCCGGGCGGCTCCGACGCCAAACCGCTGGACTTGTTTGTGGGCAACGCCGGCACCGCCGCGCGGTTTCTCGCCCCGTTTCTCTGCCTGGGCAGCGGCGTGTATCGTTTGCACGGCGTGCCGCGCATGCACGAGCGGCCGCAGGCGGCGCTGTTCCAGGCCCTGCGCGAACTCGGTTATCGCGTGGAATCGGAAAACGGCAACGACAAACTGCCCGCGCGGATTTGGGGTGGCGGCAATCCGGCCGCGGCACCTGTGAAGCATTGTCGCGTCAGCATTGAGGAAAGCTCGCAATTCGCCTCCGCCCTGCTGCTCTCCTCCCAAGTGGGCGGCTGGCAAATCGAAATTGTCGGCGAAAACGCGGATGAATCGCCGTATGTGGTGATGACGTCGAAGCTGCTGGACGCATTCCCGAAAACGGGCGGCGCTTTTCAAATCGAGCCGGATGCAAGCAGCGGAAGTTATTTCTGGGCGGCCGGCTGGCTGGTTTCCGTGACTTCCTGGATGAGCCATTTTGTGGAGGAAACGTACTTTAAGAGCACGGCGATGGAGGAGCGTTTCCACGAGGTTTGGTCCCAGGTCAAGACGTTGCAGTCTGGTCTGCTCACCGGCAATACGTCGGTCAGCGTTCGGAACTGGCCCGCTTCGGGCTGGCAGATTGATGCGGATTTTCCCCAGTTTATTCCCTTGCCGGAACAGATTTCGCGCGAGGATCAACTGGGCGACAGCATCATGACCGCAGTGGTCTTGGCGGCGCATTTGTGGGGCGGTTTGGGTTTGGAACGGCGTGAAAAAGGTATTCGCTTTACCTAATTGGGCCGGTTGCGGCTGCAGGAATGCGACCGGGTGGCCGCCCTGAATGCCGAACTGACCAAATGCGGCGCCAAAATGGTGGAAGCGGACGATACCCTGACGGCTTTCCAAACCAAATTGCACGGCGCGGAAATCGAAACCTACAACGACCACCGCATGGCCATGTGTTTTGCCATTCTGGGATTGAAAGTCCCGGGCATAAGAATTAAAAATCCCGCGTGCGTGAAAAAGACGTTCCCGAATTTTTTCCAAAAGCTCGCCGCCCCGCCGCCGCACGGCTTGGGCGTGGAAATTTGGGAGATCAAAGCCGGCCAGCGCACGCGTAAATTAAGCGGCGTGGATTTATTTGCCGATTGAGACCGTATGCATAGGGCGTGTGTTCAAAATGGTTTTGGGTGGCACAGGCCACTGGCCTGTGTCGTCCGGCGACCTGCCGGACGGAACGGGGAGACGCGTTTTCCTGGCTACTGTGCATTGGAGAAACCCGGAGCGTCTGGCCATTCCGGTTGGCGGGTCGCCAACCGGTACGGGCGGGTCGCCCGTACCACCCATTTTGAAAACACGCCCTAAACCCATGAACCCGTTTTTCGCCCAACGCCTCCGGTGGTGGACCGGGTCGCGCTGCGACTCGGTTTGCCCGCAGGGCGGGCACTTTATGGCGTGGCTGGCTCCAACCGCCACCGCCTTATTCGGCATTTGTGCTTCGTCATTCTTTCGTCATTTAAAATTTGTCATTCGTCATTTTTCCCTGAAACCTTGAACCTGAAACCTTCTTTCGCCAGAATCGTATCAATTTGAAAAAGTATCCCATCGTCATCGCCATCGACGGCACCAGCGCCAGCGGCAAGAGCACCAATGCCAAGCTCGTCGCCCGCGCCCTGGGCTACGTCTATGTGGACACCGGCGCCATGTACCGCACGCTCGCCTGGCATTGCCTCCAGAAACGCGTGGACGTCAATCACGAGAAAGCCGTCGCCGCCGCCTGCCGCAAATGGAAAACCTCCCTCGAATGCGTCGAGCACAACGGCCTGCGCGCCGTGCGCCTGCTCGTGGACGGGTATTTCCCGGAGGTGGAGATTCGCACCCCGGAGACCGCCGCCGCCGTGTCGCATGTCGCCGTGGTGCCCGGCGTCCGCAAATGGATGAAACAAACCCAGCGCGACTGCATCCGCTTCGGCGACCTGGTGATGGAAGGCCGCGACATCGGCACCAATGTGTTTCCCGAGACGGACTACAAATTCTATCTCGATGCCACGCTGGCCGAGCGGGCCGCCCGCCGCGCCGCCGATGGCGTAAACGAAAACCTGGCCGCCCGCGACCAGCGCGACAGCCAGCGGGCCGTCGCGCCCTTGATGATCGCGCTGGGGGCCAAGGTGATCAACAACTCGGCCCTGACCTCCGAGCAAACCAGTGCGCTGCTGCTGGCGGAAATCCGCGCGCGCCTGGCCGCCGCTGGAAAATAATTTAAACCACCGATGAACACGGATTTGCCGCGCAGGTTTGTCGTCCCCAAGCCGGAACCATGCTGTAAGGTTCCGATGCCGCAAGGCTTGTCTCTTGTCCCGAAGGGACGCCGGACATTAGCCGGTGGCAAGCGAAGCGCGGCCACCGGATCGCAACGTCAACCAAACCAGCCCCGGAGGGGCGCCGGAACGGAAATGACAACGTTTGCCACCCACCACTTTGATCCGGGCAATGCGCACGTTTTTGTTATCCGTGTTTATCCGTGTTCATCCGTGGTTAAAACATCTTCCCCCGCATGAACCTCAGTTATCGCCTTGGCTGGAATGGTTTCCGCCTGGTCTATGCCACCGTCTTTCGCTGGCGCGTGCTGGACGCGCAGAATGTGCCCTTGCAAGGCCCCGTGATCCTGGCCTCGAACCACGCCAGCTTCATTGATCCGCCGCTGGTCGGCGCCGGGTTGAAACGCGACATCAATTATCTCGCGCGCGAATCCCTGTTCCGCTTCCCCGGCATTGGGGCGCTGCTGCGTTCCTGGAATGCCGTGCCGGTGGACCGGGATGGCGGCGGTGCCCGGGGATTGAAGGCCATTCTCGACCGCTTGCTGGCCGGCGGGGCCATTATTTTGTTTCCCGAAGGCACGCGGACCAAGGATGGCCAGCTGCAACCGGCGCGTTCGGGCATTGGTTTGACGGTCATTAAATCCTCCGCGCCGGTGGTGCCGGTGCGCGTGTTTGGCACTTTTGAGGCCTTTGGCCGGCACATGATCATTCCCCGCCCCCATCGCATCGCGGTGAAATACGGCGCGCCGCTGGACTTTGCAAAATTACGGACCGAGGCCAAAACCTGCGACAAACAGCGGTTGAAGCAAATTTACCAGGAGGTGGCCGATGAAATCATGGCCGCCATCGCCCGGCTCGCACTGTGAGCCACTTGGTCCCGGCAAGGATCAAGGCCGCCAGGATCAGGATGGGGACCAGGACGACAAACGGGAGATAGGCAAACACGTAGATGGCCGCCAGGGCCGCCGACAGCCGCCAGCCCAAGGCCAGGGAGCCGACGGTGCCGCTCAAGATGCTGGTGTATTCCCGCAAGCCGGCCAGGTGCAGCGCCAGAAACAAGAGGCTGAACGCGGCGGCACATTGCACCAGGTCCAGCGGGGAGAGCCGTTTCGAGCGGCGGAAGAGTCGTTTGGGGTTGAATGGTTTCAATGGCATATTCAGGGTGGGCGCTGGGTGGTTCAATACAGGGATGCGGCGGCGGACAATGACGATGACGATGAGGGTTCCTCCTTGCCCTGCCATAAAGGCCCCAGCGTGGCGGCGTACAGGAGGGCGGTGTCGCCGACCTGGTTGCTGGCACAATATTTCAGCCGCCCGTGCTGGCACGAGGGAAAGCCGGCGAAATTGAGGGTGGTGGCGAGGGACGCAAGAAAGGCATCATCGCCAAAGGCACTGGCACCAATGAACGCCATGCCGCTGGAACCCGCGCTGAGGTTGAATCCGGGGACGATGGGTCCGGAATCCACATCGGGCGAGCCCGGCCAGGAGGCGGGCCATTCATGAGCGTAGCCGAAACCGAGGGTCACGACCCCGAGTTCCTTGCGGGTGCGCAGGTACTGGTCGCGCGCGAATCCGGGGTCCAGCAGTTGGAGGGTGTGCGCGAGCATCCAAAGGGTTGAGCCTTCGGGGCCATAGAGCGGTTTGCCGTCGAGCGTGAAGGCGGAGATCAGCAGGCCGGATTGGGGATCCACCAGCCGCTGTTTTGCCAGGGTGATCCAGTCCCGGATCAGCCCGGAGTGATCGGTGCCATCAAGGCGGTCGGCCAGTTTCATGGCATCGAAGGCCACGCAATGATCAAAGGTCCAGCATTCGTCCGGATAGCTTTCGAGGAACCTGCCGGGGCGGTGGCGGAGCCGCGCTTCGAGGTCGTTCAGCCGCGCGGTCAAGAGCGTTTTATATTCCGGCTGTTCGGCGACGGTGCGCCGGGCGGCGAGCATGAGGGCGATTTCGCCATCGAGAAACAAGCTGTGCGCGGGCTGGCCGACAAACGGATGAGCCCGGGCGTAGGGCATGAGGAAGAAACACATGCCCTCCGTTTTTTCGAGCCGCAGGGTTTCGTCAATGATTTGGTCCATGACGCGCAGGTAAACGGTTTTGGAGGCCGGGTCGCGCAGGCTCATGTTGGCCAGGGACCAGACGAGAAAGCCGCGGCCCATGAAATCCCATTCGGCGTTGGTGCGGCGCATCTTTGCCTGTTCGCCGGTGAGCTGGACGGAATTGGTCCACAGGTACAATTGGCGCGCGGCCAGTTGGCGAGCCAGCGGGGAAAGGCCGGCTGGCTGTCGGAAGGTGTTCGCGGGCCGGGCAAAGACAGCATGCAGGCAGGGCAGCCAGAGGAGCGTGGCCACAAGCAGGGCTGCGCATCCGGCGGCGAGGCGGCTGGGGCGGGCGGTTGGGATCACAGGAGTCTCCATAATGCGTTGAATACCGTTTCGAAAAAATTGCCGTGAAAGCCTTCGGGGCCGATGAATTGGACGGGATGGACATCCCAAATGAAGGGACGCAGCACCCAGCAAATCTGGCTGCCGAGAAAGAGGTTGCCCGCCAGCCAGGCGAGCAGGACGTTGCGGGCGGCGGCGGGGCGGCTGGTCCACTGCCGCAACAGCGGGTAGAGGCGGAGGTTGCCGATGAGGCCGGCCAGCGCCACGAAGACGGCCAGGGTCAGTTGCAGAAAACCATATTCGGGCGAGGTCACGGTGGTGCCGGCGGTCAAGGGCGGGGTGTTCCAAACGATGAACCAGGCGACCGGGCTGAGCGCGCCGAGCACAATGGAAGTGACCGCAAAACTCACCAGCACTGCGGCCAGCGATTGTCGGAAAGTGAGGTTCAAGCCGAGCAGCGGTGCCAGCATGCCATTGAGCCAGCCGTTGCCCAGGGTGGTCAGCAGGATCACCATGGGCAGTTTGAGGCCGGTATAAAGGGCTTGCATGGGCTCGCGCCAACTGCCCATGACCGCGCCGTAACTGCCGGCACCGACCACGACCACGGCCACGCAGCAGGCGGTGAGCAGCAGTTGCCGGCGCATGACCCAGTCGTGGATGGTCGGCGGCTCCGCGCGCAGGAAGGCATCGACGGATTGGGGGATGGCGGTGATGGGATGCATTTGGAAACGCCCGGGCGGGACGCCCGGGCCACTATTCGTTAGCGGACTCGCCCGCCGTGGTCACCGGCCGCCAGGCAATCGCCCCAGTGGGCGAGGAAGAATTTTTTATCCTGGGGCAGGAAGGTGTCGGCCTTGCCGAGAATGGGGCGCAAGGCGGTGGTCATTTGCACGGCCACGAGCAGGAAGATGATGATCCAGGTGTTGAAGCCCGCGCGGGAGCGGACTTGGGAATGGGAAAATCCGGCATCCAAGAACCGCACGCCAAAGGCCGTGGCGATAAACCAGAAGACCAGGTGCAGGATGCCCATCCAGGCGATGGCATCGGTGGATTGCGAGAAGATCCACGCCACGGGGGCGAAGCCGATCAGCAGGATGGTCATGAGCAGGAGCAATCCGCTCAGCAGGCCGCAAACCTCGACCAGCCGGGCCTGGGAACCGCTCAGGCAGGTGAAGATGTAAAGGCTCGGGAGGCAGATGAACGCGGAAATCATCAGGCCCATGCTGATTTTGGCGGGGGCGATCCATAATTGCGGGCCGCCGCTGAAAGTCCCGGCCACCACGCCATAGACCACGCTGCAACCCACCGACACGAGCAGCATGATGAGGATCAAGCGCTCCGCGCGGGGCTGGCGGAGTTGAAACATCACGCGGCGCGGATGCCGCAGGATGGCGTCAATGGCCGCGACGGGATGGGTGATGGGCACACGCTCGGCCGGATCCTCGCCGAGCGGGCGCGAGCCCAGCGACGGGGGCGGCGGCAGGGGTGCTTGCGGGGGGCAAGGCGGCATGGGCGGGACGGGGGGAATGGGTGGGGGCACGGGTTTGAATTCGTTGAATTCGTTCATAGGTGGTCGTCAGTTCGTTACGGCTGGTTACGGTTGGTTAATATGTTAGCGAAAAATATGGGCGCAGGTGCGAAACACGGTTTCGTAAAAATTGCCGTGCAGGGCGTCGGCCCGCAGGAATTCGACCCGCAATTGGGGCGAGCCCACGAACGGGCGCAGAATCCAGGAGAGCTGGCTGCCGAGAAAGAGATTGCCCGCCAGCCACGCCAGCAGGACTCGGCGCGCCACGGCCGGACCGCCCAACCGCCGCAACAGTTGCAGCAGGCGGACATTGCCGGTGATGCCCGCGAACGCAATCACCGCGACATGGGCCGGCAAAATGATATTGTAAGCCGCCTTGGCCGAGGCGATGGCGCCGAGGTCCGGCGCGTTCCAGATGAGAAACGCAATCAGCGGGCTGAACCCGCCGAGCACGGCGGCGGCAATGGTAAAGCTCATGAGCACGGCGGCGAAGGACTGGCGGAAAGGCACGTTCAAGCCCAGCAGCGGCGCGAGCATGGCGTTAAGCAACGCGTTGCCGGCGGCCGTCAACAGGAGGATGAGCGGGAATTTGATGGCGGTGTACAATGCCTGTTGCGGATCGCGCCACCAGCCCATGGCCGCACCATAGCAGCCCGCACCCAGCACCATCACGACGATGTGCAGGGCGTACCGGCGGGGATTCCACGCGGCGCTCCAGCAGGAAAGCTGCGCCACCTCGCCGCGCAACAGCGTGGCGATATCGGCGGGCCGCGGCATGTCAGTGGGTGGTGGCATCCAGATCCGGGTTGAGGGAATTGAGCGGTTTCGGCCGCTGGTGCGCAAGCCATTGGCAGGTGGCGAAAATGACCGGCGCGGCCATCAGCAGCCAGGCCACGATGAACAGCGGCCAGTTGAAAGCCGCCGGCAACACATTACAGATCGCCGCCAGTCCGCCCGGCACGGCGGCGAGGGTGTCCGCCATGAAAGTGTACAGCGCGAGGAGGTTCCCGGCGAAATTCAAAAGCCACAGCCACCAATGAGCTTTTCCCGGCGGGCGGAAGCGGATCCATTGGCTGGCGAGCGTGCCCCACACGATCAGCAGCAGGGAGATCATGACCGGTGCCAGCACCGGTCCCCACCACGGCAACGGCAACAGAAAGAGGATGTCCCAATCGAGCAGCGAGTGCGGCCAGCCACAGATGATTTTCAGGAACACATAGTAGAAAACATCCCAGACGCCAAAGGCGATGGCGAAATAACCCCAGCGGGAGCGCCAGTTTTGACCCGCCAGCGCGGCCACCATGAGCAGCATCACCATGGTGGCAAATTCGCGGATCAACTCCACCCAGCCAAAGCCGACGATGATGTGAAACGGGTCGGGCTGATACGGCTCAATGCGGTTCATCATTGAGCGCAGATAAAACACCACGGCGGATTCCACCCAAGCCATGGCGACGGCGTAGAGGACCACGAGGGTCCAGCGGAGCCATTGGGTGGAGGGACTTTTCATACGCTCGCGGGCATGGGCATGCCACAGGCGGCCGGTTGCGGTTGCTTGGCCAGGCGCTGGCGGAAGGCCAGATGCCGCAGGCGTGTGAGTTCCACCAGCGGACGCCAGGCAGCGTGCACGAGTTGATGTTTGATGAGGAATCGCCAGAGCCGGTTGGAGCGTTTGTACAAATAGCCGCCGGCAAATAGCCCGGATAATCCATGGTGATTGGGAAAGAGAGGCGGATAACCCCATGAATAGATCAGCGCAAATACGTTCGAACGCGGATGGGAAAGGCCACGGCCCGCAGGTTGGGAAGCCTGCGCTACATGGGGTGGCAAGGTCATGGCTGGTTTCACTATGAAATTTCCAGGTTAGCCGCTTGCGCCCACACCTTGTCTTCCTAGCGCGAGGCAAGGGCTCGTGACGGGCAGTTGCTGCAAATGCTGTTCGACCCCGGCGATCACACGATCGGGCGTGGAGGTGCCGGCCGTGATCCCCACAAGATCATCCGGGTGGAACCATTCCGCGTTAAGATCATCCGCCGTCTGGACGTGGTGGACGCGCGCGCAAAATCGGGCGCAGGTTTTGACCAGTTCGTGCGTGTTGTTGCTGTGCGCGCCGCCGATCACCACGACCACGTCGCAGGTTTGCGCGAGTTCCAGTGCCGCGCCCTGCCGCTGTTTGGTGGGCTGGCAGACGGTATCCACCAAGCGCACTTCGGAGCCGGGGAACCGTTCGCGGAGGAGCTGCACCAGTTCCCGCACGCGCTCGATGGGCTGGGTGGTTTGCGCGATAACGCCGAACCGCGCGCGTTCGCGGAGCGCGGCCACGTCCGCCGCGTTCAAGACGACGTCGCAATCCGGCAAATCCTCGGTCATGCCCCGCACCTCCACATGATCGGGCCGGCCAATGATCACGGGATGATAACCTTCGTCCACCAGCCGGGCCAGGCTGCGGTGCGCGAGCTGGACCAGCGGGCAGGTGGCCGACAGCACATTCAAGCCCAGCCGGCGCGCCGCTTCCAGCCGGCGCTCCGAGGCGCCATGGGCCGAGACCATGGCGGTGGCGGTCATCACTTCGGCGGGCGACTGGCTGATGCGCACGCCGCCGGCGCGCAATTCGGCCAGCACGGTTTCGTTGTGCACGAGGTCGCCCAGGATGGTGAGGGGCTCGTGGCGGGCGGTTTGCAGGGCCAGGGCGATGGCGTCCTTGACCCCAAAACACATGCCCAGATGTTCAGCGCGGATGATTTTCATAGGATGCGGGTTCCGGGCTCCGCCCCGGGGCATGGGCAAGGTTGCGAGCCGCGCGCCGGGTCGGAGACCGGCGCGCCGGTGCCGGGGCGGATTTTCATCCCGCCGCCGACGCTGGTGCCCTGTTTACTTTGTACCACAAAGTTAAAGACCACACCGGACCGTTTTTGTTCAAATTATTTATTGGGGTTTGTTTTGCCGGACGATTTGCTCCAGCAGGTTGATGTATTCGGCGAAGGCTTTGCGGCCCGCCGGCGTGAGGGAGCAGGTGGTCAGCGGACGGTTGTTCTGATAGGACTTGGCGACAGAGACATAGCCTTCCTGCTGCAAGGCCTTGATGTGCGTGGTCAGGTTGCCATCGGTCATGCCCAGGGTGTCGCGCATCTCCGTGAAGGACAACTCGGGCGTGGCGGCGAGCATGGACATGATCGCGAGCCGGCCTTTCTCATGGATCAGCCGGTCCAGTTGCAGGAACGGTTCAGGATTCACGCGACAGGATGTTTCTTTTCGGTGAAATGCAGGTAAATGCCGTAGGCCAGGTGCAGTCCGCCGAAGGTCAGCCCCATCACCCCGTTGGCCGTGGCCGGCGTCGGGGACCAAACGCCAGCCGCCAGCACAATCGCCAATAAAATCGCCACCAGAATGAAACCCCAGCCGAACCATTTGATACCCCGGGCCATGAAAAACCCGGCGGAATGCAGCGCGCAACCATAGAACAGCAGCCAGATCAGGGCCATCAGCAAATCCACCGGCCAGGCCGTCCCCAGCCCAAACGTCAACAGCCCCAGAGCCAGGCCCGATACCAGCGGCGGCAACAGCGCCTGCGCCACGCGAAACGTGGGCGGCGTCCAGAATTTCTCCTGATCGCGAAAGGCTTGCCGGCGCGCCAGCAAAAACGACGACCCCACGGCCACGCAGGCTGTGCCCAGCCACAGCCCCGCGAAGGCCCATGCCGCCACCAAATGAAAGCCCAACCCCACCGCCGCCGCCACGGCTCCCAGGCTGCCGGCCACCAGCACAATGGGGGCGAGCGCCCGGCGATAGAGTGCGGAGCGTTCCATCAGCAGGCGGATGGTCTGGAGATGTTCTTCGGCCAGATGCGGATTCATGGGAGCACTTTGCGCAGCAAAGTGTTTGGTGTCAAGCATTGTCAGGTTATGTTGAAACACGCTTCCATTCTGTTTCCAAGCTTTGCCGCTGAATCCATTCGGCCAACGCCGGGCGGTCGAGTTGGTCGCCGGAGACGGCGAGCATGGCACGGATGTCGCGCAGATGCTTGTCAGAACCGCCTTCGCGAAAATATTCCAACTTGCGGCGGAAGGTAGAATTCTGGCGCGGGAAACACTTCCAGTAGCCGCGCGATGTCGGTGTCCCGGAGAAAAATCACGAAGTCCACGTCATTTGTCAGGCGTGGTTCGCCGTAAAGAATCGAAGCGACGCTGCCGCTGACGATATAGCGCCCGCCGATCCGATTCAGCGGCCGCAAAAACAACAGGGAAAGTTCAGGTTCGGGCATTGCGGAAAATGCGGGTGACTTCGCCGGCAACCTGCTCGTCCGACCAGTCGGCGTGTTGGGCGCGCAACCAAGCTTTTTTCATTTCGCGCGCCGTCCAGTAAAGTCCTTCCGCCAAAGCCAAGCGGCATTCCGGCGTCATACGACGAAGAATGGCAATCTGCTCCGGGCTGGTTTGCTCGTCCAACAACATTGTTTTACTATGAGCCAAGCCGGGCCTCCGTGCAAGTGTTCCGGCTTTGGTTCTTCTTTATGCCTTCAACGGCTCCGTACCCTGATTGAGCAATTCCAGATACTCAATGTAGGCATACAGCCGTTTGCGCTCGCGTCCCGTGTTCTCCCAGATACGCCATGTAGCTCTCGTCCCCGGTCCGGAGTTTGATGATTTCACCGATGCGCCGCTTGTTTTTCATAAATTAAAGATAGGCCGTATCTTTTACTTACGGGGAAATTAAATAAGAGCTGAAGAACTGTCGAGCCCGTTAAATTAAGCAATCGCGGCGAACCCGGGAGCCGGGGGAAATGGTTTTGACGCGAATTTGGGGAATTATCGCGATTTGGGGAGAAGCAATGCGACCCAATCAACTAATCCGGCGCGGCCACATCCCCCCGCTGCAGCTGCGGCGAGATCAGCTTGATGCTGCCATCGAAAAAATACCAGCAGCCCACCACCCCAATCCCGATGACCGACCCGATCACCCACAAGGACCTTATCCGGACATGGTAAAAATGTTCAACCAACGCCAAAGCGAGGAACCCCGCACCCGACGCACAGATCAGCCCCCCGCCCTTCACCATTTTTCTGACCCCATTGGTCCGCACGGCCGCCAGCCGTTCCTTGATCAGGCCCTGCACCACCTCCGCTGCCTGCGGCTCGCTGTAACACAAACTGACCAAAAATTTGCCGACCTCCTCCGGCGGGTCGCCCCACATGATTTTTGCCCGCGCCTCAACTTCGGCACGTTCGCGCGCCTCGGGGGATAAGGACCAATGCTCCATGGGCTCGGGCTCGGGCTCCGGCTCTGGTTCCACTTCTGGCAGCAGTTCCCGCTTGGATCCCGCCATCGGGGGGGATATCGGCGACCAGTGCGCCGCCGGCGGCGGTTGGGGGGAAAATGACGGTCGTGATGGCGATGACCGGGGCGGCAAGGGCGGCGGCCCGTTGGGGGCAGGCCGGGAAAGCGGTTGGGATCGGGATGCTGGCGGAGATGACGGCCGGGGCTGAGGATCGTTTTCCATCGTGGCCATTGGCGCGGAAGCGGCGAGATAGGCCGGCGATTTGCTGGCGATGATCTTGCAGGCGGCAGCGGTGCCATCCGCCCCACACTTCGGACACTCCGTGGAGGTCGTGGCTTGACCATTCACGATTTCCAAAATGAAAGAGCTTCCACACGGGCAATCAATTGTCACGCTAGCCATAGAGTTCGGCAACCATGCTTCTTTAAAGCCGAAATCCGGCCGGCACGCAAGAAAAATGAGACTGCCTTCTTATGCAATACATGCGCATGAAACAGCCTGCTTATCATTAAATATCCGGGCTAGACCGCCTCCCAGTAGGATTTCGCCTTTTTAACCACCGGGTCCGCCGGGGCGCTCACTTTGGCCCGGGCCGGCTCCTGGCGCCGCTTCCAGCGATCGAGTTTGGCGACGGCCGCAGCCGCGGCCGCCAGCAGTTCCTTCGGTCCTGCGGGCTTGCAAAAATAATCCTCGAAGCCGACCTCGCGGCATCGTACCAGCTCAAAAATGGAACTGCAGCCGGTCACCGCGATGGGAATGCTGCAGGGCCAGTCCTGATGGACTTTCAGGCAAAGGTCAACGCCGTTCATGCCCGGGAGATCCAGATCCAGAAACAGGATTGCGACGGGGTTCTGGCGCATGATTTGCAGCGCCGCTTCAGCGCTCTCCGCCGTCTGCACCGCATAACCTGCATGCGCGAAGATTTGGGAAAATGCCCGTCGAATAACGGCATCGTCATCCACCACAAGGATTGAAAGATTGTTCATCATGGGTTGCAAATCTTAATTCCGCGACTCTGTGGGCAGTCACGCGCCGGATATGACCACCGCTCTTATCGGCGAGTTCGGCCAGAGACTCAAACAAAAACAAGGATTTTTTATTCCGCGGGTGCCCGATTTCATTCGCGGGAAATTTGATCCGCCCATTTGAAGACACCCGCAGGGCAAAAAATGTCCCGAAAATTGACTTTCGCGCGCGGTTTTGTCCCCAACCCCCCGGTTTCCGACTTGGCGCAAACTCTGCTGATACCCACTGCGAACACCTTAGCCTGGATATTTCACAATGGATTTGGCTAGCGACGCGGAAACCCAAAGACCACGGCTCGTCGGCCGACTTCACGAGGAAACATCCTGGTTCGGATGGGCGCAGGTCGTTGGGCGGGCCATTTTCAAAAAATTATTTCATCCAGGATCAAACCATGAATGTCGAAGAAGTCAAACTCCAGATTCAGGAACTGCAAAAAGTCCGCCAACAGACCCGCCGGATGCGCTTGCTGACCGTGCTGGCATTGCTGGTGATTGTGGTGTCGGGCGTCAGCGGGATCATCACCTCCGCCTCCAGTCTCGCGCAGACCGGACCCAGGCAGGACCTGTTCCTCAAGACGCTCGGGGGGTACCTGCAGCGCGACCTGATGCCGCCGTTGCAAAGCATGGCCAACCGTTCGCTCAGCCGTCTCAAGCCGGCCGTGGCCGCGGAACTCCAACAGGCGAACCGCCGCGGCCCCGAGGTGGCGCAGGTGGCGCTGCAACAGTTGAACCTGATGGGGGAGGAGCTGCCCAGCCAGGCCGAAAAGATCCTGGACCAGAACGTGGACCGCACGATGCATCTGTGCGACGTGAAATTGCGCCATTTGTATCCGGGCCTCTATGACAAACAAATCACCGGGTTGATCAACAACCTCACGTTGGAAGCGCAAGATCAACTGGCGCAAAGCGGCGAAACCCTCTTCCACCCGCACCTGAATGCGGTCCAGCACATTCTGGCCAACCTGGACAAGATCCGGCAGACGGAGCCGGTGGCGGCCGACCCGGAAATTGATCCCTGGCAGACCACCTTCATGTTCATGGATTTGTTCGTGACGGAATTCAAAGACATCGCGCCGGCTCCGGCGGGTGCCCCGGCCGGAAACGCCAATCCCCACAAGCCATAACCCAACTCCCCTTGCCATGAAAATCCAACTTCCCGCTCCCGGCGCGAACACGCCATCCTCCAACGGCGACTTTCTGGCTGCGGAGTTTTTCGCGAAGGAATTGCCCGATGCCCGGCGCGCGCTGCGGCGCACCCAAATTTGGGGCGTGGTGCTCATCCTTTTCATGGGTGCCTACATTGGCATCATCAGCACCATCCTGGTGGGGTTCTTTCAACCGCAGGCGGCCGCCGAGGTGGCCAACGGCATGCTCAAAGAGCATTTCGCCAAGGATGGCCCGGTCTTGCTGACGCAGGTGGAGCAGGAAATCCCCCGCATCATCCAGGCCACGCCGGATCTGTTGATCCACGAAATCCCCGCCTTCCGCCAGCAAATGCAGGAAGCCCTGGCGGCCGACTGCCAGACGTATTGCATTGGCCTGACCAGGGAATTCGGGACGCGGATGGATCAATACATTGACGCCCACCAGTCGGAAATCCACACCCTTTTGGAAAACGCCGGGGACCGGGATGCCATGCGCAAAGCGCTGCCGGACTTCGACCAATACGTCACCGATACGCTGCTGAAAAACACCGAGGGCCAGGCCGCCAAGGAACACATTGATGCCTGGGAGGCGGCCTTGAAAGAAGTGGACCAGCGCGTGGACCGGCTGGCCAACGCCCAGGACCTTTCCCCCGAGGAAATCAAGGCGCGGCATGCGCTGGCATTATTGTCGGCGGTGACCAGACAAAACACGCAACTGCCGGACACAAACTCGATCCTCCTGCACCCGCTGAAAGTGGAAAACCATTGAGCCCGGCTGGGCCCGGGGCAGAACCGGTGCGCTCTAAAGTCCGGCATTATCGAGTGGTTGCAAACCAGGGTGGTACGGGCCACTGGCCCGTACCGTCCGGCGACCCGCCGGACGGAACGGGTGAGGCGCTCGGTTTGCCTGCGGAGACCGTTTCCCACCGTGCGCCCCGCTCCGCTCAGCCGTATCCAGGCAGTAAAAGATTTTTTAACCACAGATGGACACAGATGGACACAGATGGACACAGATGAAAAACGTGGTATTCAAGCACCACGTAAAGCGCATCATTTAGTGACCGGCGAAAATCCGGGCCAGAACGACGTTCTGACGTTTCTTCATCTGTGTTTATCTGTGTCCATCTGTGGTTGAAATTCTTTTTTACTGAATCGTTACGCTTAGAGCAGCCCGGGGCAGAAGGTTCCCCGCTTCTTCGTCGTGACAGTTCGCCCCCGGTTGTTTACTTTTTTGCCCATGCAAAAAACGAAATTGACCCTTGGCCACTCGCCCGATCCCGATGACGCGTTCATGTTTTACGCGCTCGCCAAGGAGTTGATTCCCACCCACGGTTTTCAATTCCAGCACATCCTGCAGGACATTCAGACGTTGAATGAGCGGGCAACCCGGGGCGAACTCGATATTTCCGCCGTCAGCATTCACGCCTATGCCTATGTTTCCGACCAGTACGCGCTCCTGCCCAGCGGCGCCAGCATGGGCGACGGCTACGGTCCGATGCTGGTTTCCAAAAGCCGGTTTTCCCGCGCGGAAATCCTGAGCAAGAAAATCGCCGTGCCCGGCACCATGACCAGCGCCTTCCTCGCCCTCCAACTCTGGCTGGGCCGCCCCGCGAAGGAACTCAATTATATTGTGGTGCCGTTCGATCAAATCTTTGCGGCGGTCAAGCGCGGGCAGGCCGAGGTCGGCCTCATCATTCACGAAGGCCAGTTGACCTACCAGAACGAAGGCCTGGTGGTCTGCGAGGATTTGGGCGTCTGGTGGGGAAAAGAAAATAACGGACTGCCCCTGCCGCTGGGGGGCAATGTCATCCACAAGAAATTTGCCCCCGAGCTGCGCCGGCAAATCTCCGACACCCTGACCGCCAGCATCCAGTTCAGTCTCGATCACCGGCCCGAAGCCGTGCAGCACGCGTTGCAGTACGCCCGCGACATGGGGCGCGACCTGGCGGACAAGTTCGTGGGCATGTACGTGAACCACTGGACCCTCGACTATGGCGATGCCGGACGGGAATCCATCCGCCGGTTCCTGGGGCAGGCGTTTGAACGCGGCCTCATCCCCCACCGCCAGGAGTTGGAATTTGTCGTTTGAAATGGCGTCCTGAGGTCGTTGGCGACTTCAAAACCGAAATGGAGAATGAAAGCGAAAGGACCTGTAGGGCGCCCATCGCGGTAGGGCGCGTCACTCCGTGCGCGCCGCGTCTGCAACCTGCGGGTGCAACATTTTCCCGGGGCCGCCTTCCCACCGGCGGCAGCCAGTCGCGCGGCTGGACTGCCGGCAGGCTGGTGTTCCTCGCCCTGGCTGGGGCCATGTTTGCGCTGGCCCAGCCCACCAGCGCCCGGGAGTTTTACGTTTTTATTGGCACCTATACGAATGCGTCAAGCCAGGGCATTTATGTTTCCCGGCTGGACGCGGCGACGGGGAGGCTTGCCGCGCCCGCATTGGCGGCGGCCACGCCGAGCCCGTGTTATCTGGCCGTTTCGCCGGACCAAAAATTTGTTTATGCGGCGAACAGCGTGCGGGATTTCAGCGATGACGCGGTGACGAACGGCGGGGCCGTGAGCGCGTTTGCCATGGATGCAGCGTCCGGCAAACTGGCCTTGCTCAATCAAAAATGTTCCGGCGGCATGGGGCCGTGTCACGTCAGCCTGGATGCGTCGGGCCGGGTGCTGCTGGCGGCCAATTACGGCGACGGCAGGGTGCGGGCGTTTTTACTGGAGACCAATGGCGCGATTGGCCCGGCGGGTGATGGCGTGCGGCGCACCGGCTCCGGCCCGAACCCCGGCCGCCAGGCGTCCGCACATGCGCACTATATCCACGTTGATCCCTCCAACCGCTTTGCGCTCGTGTGCGACCTGGGCACCGATGGCGTGGCGGTTTACCCGCTGGAGGTGCGGAACGCCGGCTTGCAACCGTCGCGGGCCAGGGACTTCCCGGTTCCGCCGGGCGCGGGCGCGCGGCATCTGGCGTTCAGTCCCGATGGCAAATACGCCCATGTCATCAATGAAATGGCCTGCACCGTGACCACTTTTGCGTGGGACAGCGGGCCGGGCCGGCTGGAGTTGGTCGGGACGGTTTCCGCGTTGCCGCCCGGGGTCGGGGCACAGCCCGGCTTCACGGCGGCGGAGATTCTCGCGGCGGGGCATTTTATTTATGCCAGCATTCGCGGGCACGACAGCATCAGCGTGTTTGCGGCCGATGCGGCCACGGGGCGGTTGACCTTCGTGCAAACGGTCGCTTCGGGGGGGAAAGTGCCACGCGGGTTGGGGATTGATCCCACGGGACGCTGGCTGCTGGCCGGCAATCAGAATTCCGATGCGGTGGTGGAATTCGCCATTGATCCGGTCACGGGCAGACTTTCCGCCACGGGGCAGGCATTGAAAATTGGCTCGCCGGTGGACGTGAAATTCGCCAGCCCGGACCGCAACTAGCCGGGTTATTTCCTGGCAAATGAAATATCCGGGGCGGAGCGTTTCCCGCAACGCGGCCGGCCGACGCACGATCAGGAATTCCCCGAATTCCGCCGGTCGGCTTCCTGTTTCAGGGGACCAAAATTTCCCTGTTCACAGCCCACCACAAAACCTTCGGTGACCGACTTTAATGCCTCCCACCGGGCGCGAATCTGTTTCGCCTCGGCCGGGGTAATCTGATTATCAGCGGCGGCGGCGGCGACCACTTGCAGCAGGTCGGCGAATTCCTGGACAATCTGGTTGGTCGCCGGAATCAGCACGTGCGGGTGCGGCGTGTTTTTGGGATTAACGATGAAAAATCCGCCGGCCCGCTGGCAGAGCCATTGGATCAGCCGATGGTCCCCCGTGCTGGCGAACAGGGCCTCCACCCGGTCCAGCGGGTTTTCGATGCCGCTGCCATCGCCGGATCGTGGCTGCGCCCATTTATAAACCATCGAAGTGGACAGGGACAGGTCGGCCGAGACTTCCTTCGGCGTTTTCTTGTCAAACACCGCCCGCAGCAATTCATGGGATTCCATGCCACGAAAAATGAAAGAGCCGCCCCCGCTTGGCAAGCGCGAAAGCGGCTTTACCCTTGAATATTTCCCTGAATTATTGCTTCTGTTTTCGCACCCGGCCGGTATTTTGTGGGCATGCGCCGGATGGGCATGCCCTTATTATTTCTGACCCTGATGCTGAAGGCGTCGGCCGGCACGATGCTTTTTCGCGAGGATTTTTCCCGCGGCCTTTCCAATGGCTGGCAGAACGTCGCCTTTTTCAAGAAGCTCACGGATTATTCGGTCCGGCCGGAAGGGACGAACTTTTATGTGCTGGCGGTGGCGGACCAAGGCTGTTCGGCGCTGACCCACAAGCTGGCGCTGGCTCCGGGCCAGCTGAAGTTGCGCTGGCGCTGGCGCATTGAAGGCGTGGCGACCAATGGCTCGGAAAGCGAGCTGGACAAGTTTGACCATGCCGCCCGGGTGTTTGTGGCGTTTGATTCGTTTCTGGGACCGCCCTATTCGCTCAATTATTTATGGGCGAACGTGGACCCGGTGGGCACGGTCCGGGAACATCCCAAATCCAGCCGGGCGCAATTGATCATGGTGGAATCCGGCAATGCCCGGGCGGGGCAGTGGATCACGGAGGAGCGGGACGTGACGGCGGATTGGCAGCAGCGGTTCCCCGGCAAGCCGATGCCCAAGGTGGTCGGGGTGGGCCTGATGACGGACGGCGACAGCCTGGGGCGGACGCTGACGGGGGCGTATGCGGAAATCGAGCTGCGGGGGGAATAAAAAACCAAAAGGCGCCCCGCAGCCGGGGCGCCTATGAAATGGGCGGGGAAAATCGGCGGGGAATTACTTGGTGCCGAGGATGGCGTCCTTGGCGGCCTTGGCCACGCGGAACTTGACCACGCGCTTGGCCTTGATCTGGATCTGTTCCCCGGTCTTGGGGTTGCGGCCCACGCGGGCGGCGCGGTTTTTCAGGACCAGCTTGCCAATGCCAGGGAGGGTGAAGGTATCCTTGGCGTGCTTGTAAGCCAGCGCGGCAATGTGATCCAGAATTTCAACGGCCTGCTTTTTCGTGAGTTGCGCCTTCTCGGCGACGAGGGCGGCGATTTGGGCCTTGGAGAGTGCTTTTGCCATAATTCTTTAATGTCTAGTTTTGTTGTTGTTGTTTATAAAAGTCCGAAATGGTCACCAGACTTGATGCGAGTTAAAATCCAATACCTTTGTCAGGCAAGCGAAAAAAATGAAAAAAACGACCTTTTTTAGTTGCATGAACGGCGTAATTTCCGTTGCAAAGCTTGACTTCGCCGGGCAATTACCGAACATACACCCGTGGCGCTTTTCAGCATCCAGAACGAATTCCGCTACGACATTGTCCGCAAAATTTTTGAGGGCGGCATGGGCATTGTCTATGAAGCGGAGCAACGTGGCGCGCGTGATTTTGTCAAACGCGTGGCGATCAAGATCATCCGGCCGAACTTTGCGAGCCAGAAGATGTTCTTCGAGAATTTTGTGGGCGAAGCCAAGCTGGTGGCCGACTTGATTCACACGAACATCGTGCAGACCTATCAGCTCGGCGAGACCAGCGGCGTGGCGTTCATTGCCATGGAGCTGATCCGGGGGGTCAATCTCGAACAGTTCACCCATCAACTCACCGAAAAACGGCAGACGCTGCCGAAGGAACTGGCGGTGTTCATCACCAGCCGCGTGGCGCGGGGACTCGCTTACGCCCACGCCAAGCTCGATAAAAACGGCAAGCCGATGGGCATTGTCCACCGCGATGTGAGCTTCAAAAACATCATGATCGCCTTTGAGGGGGATGTGAAGCTGACCGATTTTGGCATCGCCAAGGCCAAGGGCTTCCTGACCGATCAGGAAGGCGAAGTGGTCGCGGGCAAGCCGGATTACATGAGCCCCGAGCAGGCCGATTTTCAAGTGACCGACCGGCGCTCGGACATTTTTTCCACCGGCGTGGTGCTGGGGCATCTGCTGTTGGGCCGGAATATTTTCAAGGGGGCCAGCGCGGAGGAATCGCGCAGCCGGATTCTCAACCAGCCCATTCCCGATTTCCGGGTGCTGGATCCGCGCATTGACGACCGGCTCAATGACATCCTGCATCATTGCCTGGCGCACGATCCCAACCGCCGCTATGCCACGGCCGGCGAGTTGTTGAACGATCTGGAATATTACATTTATGGCGCGGGCTACGGTCCGACCAACGAGACGCTGGGCAAATACATCCGCGAGCTGTTCGGCCAGGAACCGCCCAAGGCCACCGACGTGCAGTCCAAGACCATCGTGCTGGATGACCCGTCGCGGCCGAAGCCAAAGTGAGCCATGAGCCGGGCCCGGATCGTAAAATTGGGGCTGCTCCAGAGCGCCTGCGTGGCCAGTCCGGCGGCGAATTTGAAGCGGACGCTCGCCCTGGCGGAGCAGGCCGCCCGGTCGGGGGCCAACATCATCTGCACGCAGGAACTCTTTCGCTCCCAATATTTCTGCCAGAGTGAGGATTATCAGAATTTTTCCCTGGCGGAGTCAATTCCCGGTCCCGGCACGGAGGCCTTTGGCCGGCTCGCGCGGAAACACGGGGTGGTGATCATCGCCTCGCTGTTCGAGCAGCGGGCCCCGGGGTTGTATCACAACACGGCGGCGGTGATTGACGCGGATGGCTCGTTGCTGGGGTGTTACCGCAAAATGCACATTCCGGATGACCCGCTGTTCTACGAGAAATTCTACTTCGCGCCCGGCGATCTGGGTTTCCAAGCCTGGCCGACCCGGTTCGGAAAAATCGGCGTGCTGATCTGCTGGGACCAGTGGTATCCCGAGGCGGCGCGCCTGACGGCGATGCAGGGGGCGGAGATCCTCTTTTATCCCACCGCCATCGGCTGGCATCCCCGGGAGAAAGCGCAAAACGGCGTCAAGCAGCACGGGGCCTGGGAAACCATTCAGCGGGCGCACGCCGTGGCCAACGGTTGCTATGTGGCAGCGGTCAACCGGATCGGGCACGAAGTGCTGGCCGGCGTGGGGGGCGAGGGCATCGAATTCTGGGGGCAGAGTTTTGTGGCCGGCACCTCGGGGGAAATCCTGGCCAAGGCCGGGGCGTCGGCGGAGGCGGTTTTGATCGTGCCCGTGGACCTGGCTGAATTGGATGCCACCCGCACCCACTGGCCGTTTTTCCGGGATCGGCGGATTGATGCGTACGGCGAAATCACGCGGCGATGGGGGGATTAGAAATATCCGCCCGGTGAGGGCAATCATGCCGTCCGCGTGCCTGACCGGCCGCATATTTTCGTGGTTTCAGCTTGCGTTTCCTGTCTCGGCGGGAAAAAATCTGCGCTTCATAGACACTATGCCAATGCAAACCAATACCAGCGACGCGCCCGCCGAAATCATTTTCAAACTCTGGCCCTGGCTGGAGGCCAATAAACAACGGTTGATCATCGCTGCCGTCGTGGCGGTCATCATTGCGGGCATCCTTTTTTTTATTTCCTCCCAGCAGGAGCAAAAGGCGATTGATGCCGGTCTGGCGGTAACGTCGTTGATGATGAACCCGGCGCAAACGGGCAATCCTGCGCAACTGGCTGATTCCTTGGGCAAACTGGCCACGCAATATGCCGGCACCCCGGCTGGCCTGCGCGCCCAGTTGCAGGCGGCTGGCACCCTGTTTATGGCGGGTAATTACGCGGAGGCACAAAGCCAGTTTGAAAAATTCCTCGGTGCCAATATGTCCGGTCCCCTCGCCGCCACGGCCGAACTCGGGTTGGGGGCCAGTTTGGAAGCCCAGAACAAGGCGGATGCCGCCGCCGCCGCCTATCAGCGGGTGATTTCCCAATTTCCCGGCTCCGCCTGCGTTGCCGACGCGGAATTCGCCTTGGGCCGGATTGCCGAAAGCCAGAACAAACTGGCCGACGCCGAAAGCCATTTTGAAAAAGTCGCCATCGCGGCCGGCATGGGCGGGACGCTGGTGCAGGAAGCCAGAATGCGGGCGGCAGAATTGCAGGTTAAAATCGCCGCCGCCGCCCCCAAAACGGTGGCCAAGCCGGCGGTCAGCAAACCGGCCCTGGAACAGGCCGCACCGGCCGCACCGTTGGTGCCTGCCGCCAAACCGTAATCCTTGATTGAATTTCACCTTATGAAGCTCTCCATCATTGGCACCGGCTATGTCGGCTTGGTCACGGGCACCTGTTTTGCCGAAGTCGGGCATCAAGTGATATGCGTGGATAATGACGCCGCCAAGGTCAAAACCCTTCAGGCCGGCGGCATTCCCATTTACGAGCCCGGGCTGGAGGAACTGGTGAAAAAAAATGTCGCCGCCGGACGGCTCAGATTCACCGCCGACACCGCCGAGGGCGTGAATCAGTCGGATGTCGTCTTCATTGCCGTGCCCACGCCGCCGCAGACCGATGGCTCGGTGGACTTGAGCTACATTGAGCGCGTGGCCCGCGACATCGCGGCGGCCATGACCAGTTATAAAATCATCGTGGATAAAAGCACGGTGCCGGTCAAGACGGGCGAAAAGGTGGCCGAAACCATCAAGCGCTATTGCGCGTCCAAGACCGAGTTTGATGTGGTCAGCAACCCGGAATTTCTCCGCGAAGGGTTTGCCGTCGGCGACTTGATGAATCCCGACCGCGTGGTGATCGGCGTGCGCTCGCAGCGCCCGGTCGCGGCCATGACGGAGATTTACTCGCCGTTCAAGGCCCCCATCATCGTCACCGACATCAATTCCGCGGAACTCATCAAGCACGCGGCCAATTCCTTCCTCGCGCTGAAAATTTCCTACATCAACGCCATCGCCACCGTCTGCGAGGCGGCGGGGGCCAATGTGCAGGAGGTCGCCCACGGCATTGGCTTGGATGAGCGCATCGGCCGCCGCTTTTTGAACGCCGGCATCGGCTTCGGCGGCAGTTGTTTCCCCAAGGATTTGAGCGCGTTCATCAAGATTTCCGAGCAGGTCGGCTATGATTTCCAGTTGCTCAAGGAAGTCCAGCGCATCAACGCGGACCAGATGGCCCGCTTCGTGAAAAAAATCACGGAAACCCTCTGGGTGCTCAAGGACAAGAAAATCGGCGTGCTCGGCCTGGCCTTCAAACAAAACACGGACGATGTTCGTTCCTCGCCCGCCATTGATTTATGCCAGCGCCTGCTCAAGGACGGCGCCGCGTTGCGCGTCCACGATCCCAAGGCGATGGACAAGGCCCGTCCGCTGCTGCCGAATGTCACGTATGTGGAAGACATGAACGCCGTGGCCGACGGCTGCGACGCCCTGGTGGTGGCCACCGAATGGGACGAGTTCAAGCAGTTGGACCTGGCCCGCGCCAAAAAAGCGCTCACGCACCCCATCCTCTTTGACGGCCGCAACTTGTTTAACCCGGCCGAAATGGAAAAGCTCGGCTGGATCTACAAGAGTGTGGGCCGGTGATGGCCGGCGGCCAAGGGGCAGCCCCGCCGGTTCAGAAAAAGAACTTCAACCCCAGATGGACCCGGATGAACATGGATAAAAACGTGGTTTTCCAGCCGCAGGTGAACCTCATTCTGACCTTTCTTCATCTGTGTTTATCTGTGTCCATCTGGGGTTGAAAAAACTTTGACTGCATAGACACGGCTTGCATGCAGCCCGCCCGATTCATTGAGGTCAGCGCCGCGCTCATCTTCCGCGCGGGCCGGTTGCTGATCACCCAGCGGCGCGCGGATGCCCATTTGGGCGGGTGCTGGGAATTTCCGGGGGGCAAACGTGAAGCCGGGGAAACCTTTGAGCAATGCCTGGCGCGCGAAATCCGCGAGGAATTGGGAGTGGCCATCACCGTCGGCGACCTCTTCGAGGAAATCGCCCACGTCTATCCGGAAAAAAACGTTCACCTGAAATTTTTCCTCTGCCAGTTGCCAGCCGGTGAACCCCAGCCATTGGATTGCGCTGCCGTGAAATGGATTGGACCCGAGGACTTGGACGCCCACACTTTTCCCGCCGCCGACGCCCGGCTGCTGGCGAAGTTAAGCGCCACGCCGCGGTTGTGGGAGTAGCGGCGGCGCCGGGCCGTGCTTCCGTCCACCAAATGGCAAACACATGGTCTATGCTGGGTGGAACGGGCCACTGGCCCGTCCTGCCGGGCTACCAGCCCGGCTGAGCGGAGCGGGGCGAACTGGGGGAAACGATCTCCGCTGGCAAATAGGGCTCCTCACCCGTTCCACCCTTGTTCGCAAACGCGCGATAAGGCTTTAGCCCGGATATTTCATAGTGAAACCGGCAAAACCATGGCAAACCATTGTAGCGCAGGCTTCCCACCCTGCCGTATCGCAACCCCTTAGCCGTTCCGTCAATGCTAAATCCATGGCTTTCTTCTTCCAGCATGGCTGGTGCGAATACAAGGCCTGAAAGGCCGCCACAGGACAGCCGAGGGCAACGCCCTGGGTTTTGATGCCATAATTGCCATCAAGCGCTGTAAGCGCGCAACAATTCTTCTGCTGACACAGCGGCATTCCAACGTCGTAGCGCAGGTTTCCAAACCTGCGTGCCGTGTCGTTTCAACCACGCCTTCGCACGTGTTTGCGCCCCTCTTTTCATAGGGTTTTCCGCGACTCTTTCCAATATGGCTATGAAATATCCGGGTTAGCGATAATGCCTTTCGGAAATTCCGAGCTTGAATCCCAAAGGGATTCCATCGTTCAGCCCAGGGTCGCGACGGAGGAGCTACCCTGGGTAAACGCCCCAACAATGACCTACCCCAACGGGGTTGCATCTTCCCATCGATTTCCGGCCAATTTGAATTTCCGAAAGGCATTAGGGTTAGCCCGAACTCCGAAGTGGGCAATGAAATCGAACGGATCTGCCGCGCGCCCGGCGCGGTAGGGCGCGTCACTCCGTGCGCGCCGCGTCTGCAACCAGCGCGTACGAAATTTCCCTGGCGTCGCCTTCCCGACCCGCTGTCGAGCAAGACCTTTCTCAAGTTTCCCGTCCCAAACCAGGGTGGCACGGGCCACTGGCCCGTACCGTCCGGCGACCCGCCGGACGGAACGGGTGAGGCGCTCTATTTGCAGGCGGAGACCGCTTCCCACCGTGCGCCCCGCTCCGCTCAGCCGGGCTGGTAGCCCGGCAGGACGGGCCCGTGGCCCGTGCACCCTGCATGGTCCATGCTGTTGCCATTAGGGCGACTCTAGAGCGGCCCCGCCTGCCCGCCGCCCCAAATGATCCGCATTTTGCGCTTTCGTCCCGGCGAAATTTCGTGAACATTTCAGGCTTTCATTTGTCTGAATTGACGAAATCGAAACCATGCGGTTTATCTCTCTAAAATGGCTGGTGTTGGCCGCCGTCGCCCTGCTCCAGGGGGCGGCGTGGGCGGCCTCGTTTACGGCTTCGCTCGACCGCGACTCCATGACGCTGGGCGAACAGGTCAACCTTTCGCTCAAATTCGAGGGTGCCCAACCCCAGGATGCCCCCGCCATCCCCGGTATTTCCGGGTTGGAAATTCAATACACCGGTCCCGCCAGCTCGTTCAGTTTTGTCAACGGCCAGACCAGCTCCAGCATCACTTATAACTACGTGGTGACCGCCAGGCACGAGGGCGAATTCATCATTCCCGCCATGAGTGCCAGCTTCGGCGGCCAGCGCCTCTCCTCCAGCGCCCTCAAACTGGTGGTGACCAAGGCCAATGCCCCGGCCGTGGCCGATGTCGTGGCCGGCCATGAGGTCGCCTTCCTCAAACTCCTCGTGCCCAAGAGCAAAGTCTATGTCGGCGAACCCATGGTCGGGCAGTTGGAACTCTATCTGCGCGACGACGTCCAAGATGTGCGCGGTTTTCAGCTCACCAGCTCGGCGGCGGACGGCTTTAGCGCCGGCAAAACCGAACAACAAGGTGCCCACCGCCGCACCCAGATCGGCAACCATGTTTACACGATCATTCCGCTGCTGCTGCCCTTGACCGCCGTGCGCTCGGGAACCCTCACGCTCGGACCGTTCACCGCCAATGTGGTGGTGGGGCTCCCCGCGCAAAATGGCGAGGGGGGCGACCCCTTTTTCCGCCAGTTCTTCCACCAAACCGAACAAAAACAACTGGCCCTTTCGACGGAATCCATCACCGTGGAATCCCGGCCGCTGCCCACGCAAAACCAGCCGGCCAATTTCAATGGCGCGGTCGGCGATTTCACCCTGTCCGCCACCGCCGGCCCCACCACCGTCACCGTGGGCGACCCCATCACCGTGCGCGTGCAAATCAGCGGTCACGGAGCGCTGGATACAATCTCGCTGCCCCTGCAGGATGCCTGGCGCGATTTCAAAACTTATCCCCCCACCACCAAGGTGGAGGCCAGCGACCAGTTTGGCTTTCAAGGCACGAAGACCTTTGAGCAAATCATTTCGCCGCAAAATTCGGACGTGCATGAGCTGCCGGCCCTGACCTTTTCTTTTTTCAATCCCGCGGATGGCCAGTACCACACCCTGACCCAGGCCGCCCTGCCGCTGGTCATCAAAACCACCTCCGCCACCCCGATGCCCGCCTTGGCGACCGCCAAGAGTGCCGCCCCCGAACCGGCCCCGCCGGACCTCCTGCCGCTCAAGGAACAACTGGGCCCGCTGATCCAAAATCCGTCTCCCTGGATCACCCAGCCCGGGTTCGCAGCCACCCAAAGCCTGCCCGTGCTCGCCTTCCTCGCCGCGCTGGTCTGGCGCAAGCGGACGGATAACCTCGCCAACAATCCGCGCCTGCGCCGTCATCGCGCCGTTGCCCAACTGGTGGCCGGCGGCTTGAATGACCTGAAACAACAGGCGGCGGCCAACCACCCGGACGAGTTTTTCGCCACCCTCTTCCGCCTGTTGCAGGAACAGCTCGGCGAGCGCCTCGATTGCCCCGCCTCCGCCATCACCGAAAACGTGGTGGAAGAGCACGCCCTGCTGCGCGCCGCCCCCGCCCCCCTGCGCGCCGCCCTGCGCGAACATTTCCAGCTTTGCAACCAGGCGCGCTACGCCCCCGTGCGCGGCACCAGCGAATTGAACTCCGTCGCCGCGCAGTTCGAAAAACTCCTCCACGAATTGCAGGCGCTCAAACCATGAACCCCCGCCACGATTGCCAATTGCCGGTTGCCGATTGCCGGTTTCCGACTTCCAAGCCGGCCGTGTCGCCCGTCCTCCGCGGCAGCACTGCGCCGGTCTCGATTGGCACCCACTCAACCAGACCTCATCGCGCCAAATCGGCAATCGGCAATCCGCAATTGGCAATCCTCTTGCTCCTGCTCCTCTGCGGAAACCTCTTCGCCGCCGCCGCCGATGTCGCCGCCGACTTTTCCCGCGCCAACCAGCTCTATGCCCGGGGCGAGTTTGCCGCAGCGGCGGCCGCTTACGAACAAATCCTGCACACCGGCCAAGCCTCCTCCGCGCTGTGGTTCAACTGCGGCAACGCCGAATTCAAGGCCGGCCATCTCGGCCAGGCCATCGCCGCCTATCGCCAGGCGGAATTGCTCACCCCGCGCGACGCCGAACTCCGCGCCAACCTGGCCTTTGTCCGCACCCAGGTTCAGGGCGCGGTCCTGCGCGAGAGCCGCTGGCACAACTGGGTCGGCGGGCTCACCTTGAATGAGGGCGCGCTGCTCACCGCCGTCTTTTTCTGGACGCTCTTTGGCCTGCTCGCCGCGCGGCAACTCCGGCCCTCCCTCGCACCCCGCTTGCGGGGGCTCACCTGGCTGGCCCTGGTGCTGACCCTCAGTTCCGGCGCGGTTCTGGCCTTGCAGACGGTCAATCACTTTAGCGCCTCCGTGGCCGTGGTCACGGGCACCGAGGCCACCGCCCGCAGCGGCCCGTGGGACGATGCGCAAAGCGCCTTCACCGCGCGCGACGGCGCGGAACTCCGCATCCTTGACCGCCATAACGACTGGGTGCAAGTGGCCAATGGGGCCGGAAAAATTGGCTGGTTCAGCCGCCAGCAGGTCGCGGTCCTGCCCGGGGCCTGAAGCGCCCAGGCACGCCAAGCGCGTGCGCTCACCGCAATCCATCGGGGCGATTTATCCCGAACTCCGAAGTGGGTCATGAAATCGAACCGACCTGTCGCGAGCCCATCGTTGGTGGGGCGCGTCACTCCGTGCGCGCCGCGCCGGCCACCAGCGCGTGCAAAATTTCCCCGGCGTCGCCTTCCGACCCGCTGCCGATCAAGACTTTGCTCGAGTTTCCCGTACCAACTTAGCCGTATCCATGCAGTAAAAGATTTTTTAACCACAGATGGACACGGATAAAAAACGTGGTATTCAAGCACCACGTA
>Ga0302275_10000405_pt1 | contig 48580 bp, 36 predicted proteins | sample III_Bog_N2_2_FD_200229 | JGI IMG/M metagenome (GOLD analysis project Ga0302275, IMG submission 200229) | Peat permafrost microbial communities from Stordalen Mire near Abisko, Sweden - III_Bog_N2_2 | ecosystem: Environmental > Terrestrial > Soil > Wetlands > Peat | place: Sweden: Abisko... | reverse complement strand
AACCGCCGTGCGCGGACAGGCGAGTTCCACCGCCTCCTCTTCATAGACGGTGACCTCCTGCAATTCCCATTTTTCGCCTCTTTTCGTGGCCTCTTCGTGAGCGGCGTTGAAGGTGTCGTGAGTCTGTTTTTGGACCCGCTCGGCCCAGTCACTCGAGATGACTCCCTCGCGCAGCAGCCGTCCGGCGTAAAGCTCGCCGACCGGTTTCAGCTCCTTGATCTTGCGGTACATCACCGGCTGGGTGTAGCTGGGATCGTCGCCCTCATTGTGGCCGTACTTGCGGTAGCAGACCATGTCGATGACGACGTCCTTCTTGAACTGCTGCCGGTAGTCGAAGGCGATCTGAATCGCACGCACGCAGGCTTCCGGATCGTCGCCGTTGCAATGCAGAATCGGCGCCTGCACCATGCGCGCCACGTCCGTGCAGTAGGTGGACGAACGGCTCTCCTCCGGCGTCGCGGTGAAGCCGATCTGGTTGTTGATGACCAGATGGATCGTGCCGCCCGTGGAATAGCCTTTGAGCATCGACAGGTTCAAGGTTTCAGCTACGACGCCTTGTCCCGCGAAGGCCGCGTCGCCGTGCACCAGCACGGGCAGCACCTTGTCGTGCGTGGTGTCACCCATGCGCGTCTGCTTCGAGCGTACGATGCCTTCCACGACGGGATCCGCCGCTTCCAGATGGCTCGGATTCGGCGAAAGCGAAACCTTGATCTCGCGCCCGCTGGACGTTCGCTGAATGCCGCTTGCTCCGAGGTGATATTTCACGTCGCCCGAGCCTTGCGTCGTCTCGGGATCGACGTTGCCCTCGAATTCGCCGAAGACTTGCGCCATCGACTTGCCGACCAGATTCGAGAGCACCGTGAGCCGCCCGCGATGCGCCATGCCGATCACCATCTCACGCAGTCCCTTGTCGGCGGCATGCTCCATCAGTTCGCCGAGGATGACCATCGCCGACTCGCCGCCTTCCAGTGAGAAGCGCTTCTGGCCGACGAAGCGAGTGTGCAGGAAGTTCTCGAAGCTTTCTGCCTGGATCAGGCGCATCAGGACGCGCTGCTTGACCTCCGCGGAGAGCGGCCAGAGGTTCGCCTGCGGCTCCATGCGCTCCTGCAGCCAGCGCTTCTCCTCCGGATGCTGGATGTGCATGTACTCGCAGCCCAGCCGTCCGCAATAGGTTTGGCGCAGGGTGTCGAGGATCACGCGCAGCGTCGCCACGCCGGGCCGGCCGGCGAGCGAGCCCGTAATGAACTCGCGCTCCAGATCCCAGATCGTCAGGCCGTAGGTCGCCGGGTCGAGTTCGGGATGGTACTGCGGCGAGGTCCCGAGCGGGTTCAGGTCTGCGATCAGGTGCCCGCGCACGCGATAGGCGTTGATCAACTGCAACACCGCCGCCTGCTTGGCGATCTCTTCGAAGCGCTTGTCATCCCGGAAACCCGGCAACGCCGCGCTGCGGTCGCTCTGCCACTTCACCGGCTGATACGGCATGCCGAGCTCGAGGAAGATCTCCTCATAGAACCCGTCCTCGCCCTCTAGCAGGGCCTGCAGCTTGCCGAGGAACGCGCCCGACTCGGCGCCCTGGATGATGCGGTGATCGTATGTGCAGGTCACCGTCATGATCTTGCAGATGCCGAGTTGCGCGCGCAGCACATCGCTTGCGCCCTGAAACTCCGGCGGATAATCGATGGAGCCCGTGGCGACGATCGCTCCCTGCCCGGGCATCAGGCGCGGCACGCTGCCGCTAGTGCCCACAGTCCCAGGATTGGTCAGAGAAATCGTAGTGCCCTTGAAGTCGTCGGGGCCGAGCTTTGCCGTTCGAGCCTTCGCGACGATCTCGTCGAACGAAGCCAGGAACTGGGCGAAGTTGAGCGCGCCCGCGTTCTTGATATTCGGCACCATCAGCCCGCGATGGCCGTCCTTGCCGGCTACGTCCACCGCGATGCCGATGTTGATCTCGCGTCGAACCACGCGGTGAGGCGCGCCATCCACTTCGGCGAATGCGTCATTGACGCCCGGCTGAGACTTCAGGGCTCGCACAATCGCCCACGCCGTCAGGTGCGTGTAGCTGATCTTGCTCTTGCCGTGCAACCCGCGCATCTGGTTGAGCAAACGGCGGTTCTCGTCGATCACCTTAACTGGGATAGTTCGCTGCGAGGTTGCGGTCGGCACCGACAGGCTCGCAATCATGTTCTCCGCCACGCGCATAGGAGCGCCGCGCAGCGGGACCAGCTTGTCGGACGGGCTCAACGCTAAGGCCGGCGCCGCCGGAGGCTTCGTGGTGCTAACGACGGCGGTCGTCGCAACGGCCCGCGGGGCAGGCGCGGGAGCCAGCGCCGCGGGCGGTAAAGCAGGGGGTTCAGGCACAACCACGGTTCTGACCGGCGGCGGAGCGGCTGGAGCCGCAGGCCCCACCGATTCTGGAGCGGGGACCACGACGGGCACGATTGCCCGTCCCGCCTCCTGCTGCGGTGGCTCGGCTTCGAAGATCTCTTTCCAGCTTGCGTCCACGCTCTGCTTATCATGAACAAACTCTTGGTAGAGCTCTTGTTCCAGCCAGCTATTCACGCCCAGGGGTTGCTCGGATTCGCTCGACATAGTGCTATCTGATTACTGAAAAGGGGTAAGCCCGAAATTCTCTACAGTGTAACGCGGATCTATGCGCCTCCCTCCGCGATGACCGCGCGTTCTGACGATTGGATGGCCTGTTCAGTCACCCAGTCGGTCCAGGACGCAGAGTCGCCGCTCGAGACTGGCTCTTCTCCTTGTTGGACGGCGGAGACGAAGTTCTCGATGCAGGGCAAATGCGGGTTTGCGTGCATCGGTAAGTCTTCTTCACCGCCCGGCCATTCAATTCCGGGGCCGTTGAGCGGGGTCAACCGCAACTCACCGCTGGAGCCCAGAATTCGGCACTCGTCGCGGCGCTCCGGGCTCCGCCAGGAGACGTCAACCAGGCCGCGTACGCCTTCCTCATATTCGACAAGAACCGCCGCCGACTCTTCCACGGTGTCTTGCGCGCTGCCCGGGGAAAGCAAGCCATGGGCTCTGATAGGTTTGCCAAACAGGAAGTTCAGCACGTCGATGCGGTGCGAACCTACGTCATAAAGCGGTCCTCCGCCCGCCATCGCCGGATCGAACTGCCAGGGATCGCCGGCGATATCCGAAGGCGTCAGCCAGACGTGGTGCACCAACTCGGCCAGCAGCGGACACCCGATCGCTCCGGCAGCAATCAACTCCTTCGCCCTCAATAACTTGGGATAGAACCGGCGGTAGTAGGCCACGCCGAGCGTACGTCCCAACCGTCGTGCCTCCTCCACCATCTGCCGCGCCTCCCCGTAGTTCATCCCAAAGGGCTTCTCGCAGAGCACGTGACAACCCGCGCGCAAAGCGGCCAGCGTCTGCGGGCAATGCAGCGCTGGCGGTGTTCCGACGTAGACGGCATCGAAGCACTGCGCCGAGAGCGCCAGATCGAGGCTGGGCCAAGACGGCAAGCCCCATGGCTCCGTCTTGCGCGGATCGCGCGTGACGAAACCGGCCAGCCGGCTGTGAGGTTCAGCGAGCAGGGCAGGGATCACGCGGCGGCGCGCGATGTCACCGATTCCAATGAGCAGCCAGTTTACCATCGGTTGCATCGTACAATTTCTTTACAGGAAACCGGCAGGAAACCATGCGAATTCTCGTTTTTTCTGACATCCACGGCGACAAAACGGCCCTGAACCGGCTGATGGACATGGAAGCGGATATGTATGTAGCTGCAGGAGACCTCGCCACCTTTGCGCGCGGACTGGACGCGCTCGCGCCTATTTTGGCCCGGCGCGCGGAGAAGATGTGGGTTCTGCCGGGCAACCACGAGCACGCGAGCCAGATTGAGGCCTACTGCGAGCGCTATGGCTTTCACAACTTGCACCGCAGATCTTTCGCGGTAAATGGCATCCACCTCGCTGGCTTGGGCCATTCCAACCCGACGCCTTTCAATACGCCGGGCGAAGACTCGGAAGATACCATCGCTTCGAACCTGGAGGCGTTCGCCGCACTCAAGCCGCTCGCCCTCATCTGTCACTGCCCCCCGTTGGACACCCCGCTCGACGAGGCGTCGCCCGGACGCCACTTCGGCTCGAGCGCGGTCCGCGAGTTCATCGACAATCACCAACCCGAATGGTTCCTCTGCGGCCACATCCACGAAGCGGCCGGGCGCGACGTGATGCTTGGCAAGACGCGCGGCGTGAACGTGGGCAAGCAGGGCTACCTGCTGGAGCTTTAATGTGGGGCGGTCCTCCAGGACCGCGCGGGGACTCCAGTCCCCGCAAGACTAACCCAAAGAATCTGGCGGGCTCTGGAGAGCCCGCGCGGACCTGGAGGTCCGCCCCACCATGGTGTAACATTTTCTGATTCAGACCTTGACGTCCGATTCATTCGCGGGCAAACTACCAGTAGTTAAACTATGAGTAGTTCAGCTACTGGAAACGCTCCTGAGCATGGCCGCGCCGAGATCCCTCCCGGCACGCTCTACATGTTGATCCTGAAGACACTCGCCCGCCTCGGCCCGCTGCACGGCTACGGCATCGCGCAGTATATCCAGCAAGTCTCGGAGGACGTGCTGCAGGTGGAAGAGGGTTCGCTCTACCCCGCCCTGCAACGGATGCTCATCAAGGGCTGGATCGTGGGCGAGTGGGGCCTGTCGGAGAACAACCGGCGCGCCCGCTTTTACCGCCTGACCCCCGATGGCGACAAGCAGTTGAGCGTTGAGGTCTCCGATTTTGAACGGGTGACGCGGGCCCTGATGCGCGTCATTCAACCTGCTTCCGGGCAGCCGGCTTGAGCGGAGGATTGGCCATGGAAAGTCTTGGCGAGTTGGGACGCAGAGTGCGCTTCTGGCTGCACCGCTCCGAGGCGAATCGCGAACTCGAAGAAGAGATGCAGTTCCATCTGCAGATGAAGGCGCGGCAGTACCAGGAGGCGGGCATGCCGGAGCGGGAAGCGCCTTTCGCCGCGCAACGCCAGTTCGGCAATCCGCTGCTGCTCAAAGAGTTAAGCAGCGATGCTTGGGGTTGGCGCTGGCTGGAGACGTTCCTCCAGGACGTCCGGTTCGCCGCACGGGCGATGAAGCAAAACAAGGTGTTCACGGCCGTGGCCGTCCTGACGCTGGCATTGGGTATCGGCGCCAATGCGATCATGTTCAGCCTGGTCGACGGCGTGTGGACGCGTCCAATCCCGGTCCGCGACCCACGCGGACTGGTCCATATCTTCGCCACCGATCAAAAGGGGCAGCCGGACACGATCTCCTACCCCGACTATCTCGATTTCAAAGCTCAGGCGCGCTCTCTGGCCGACCTGTTCGTCGAGGATCGAAGAGGGCCGACACTCAAGGGCGATGGTTGGACTCAGCCCACGCTCACGGTTGCTACGAGCCAGAACTACTTCACGCTGCTGGGCGTCGGTGCGCGAGCCGGCCGCATGTATACGGATAATCCTGAACCGCCCGGTGAGGGACCAATCCTGGTACTGAGCTACAACCTGTGGCAGCGACGCTTTCACGGCGACGCGGCGATCGTTGGTCGTGCGGTGCGCCTGATGGATACCGCGTTCACGGTGGTGGGCGTCGCGGCCAAGGGCTTCCGGGGAACGGAGCTCGGGGAAGAAGTGGACCTGTGGATCCCCATGGCCTCGTGGGACGTGTTTTCGCCCAACGATTCCAAGGATCGGCGCTTCCACGATTTCGTTGCGACCGGACGGCTGCGGCCCGGGGCGACGCCAGAACAAGCGCGTGCGGAACTCCAATTAATTGCGGCCCGCCTAGCCGCGAACTACCCAAACAGCAACGCCGGCCGCGGTGCAATTCTCAAAACCGACTTCGAGTACCGCGTAGCGATGCAGCACTATCAGCCATTCCTGTTGTTGGGAATCGTCGTTCTGGTGTTGCTGATCGCCTGCGCCAACGTGGCGAACCTGCTGCTGGCGCGCGGAGAGGCGCGGACCAGGGAAATTGGGATGCGGCTGGCGCTTGGCTGCAGCCGGCTGCGATTGATCCGGCAGTTGCTCACCGAGAGCCTGGTGCTGGGCGCGGCCGGCGCCGCCTGTGGGCTCGCGCTAGCTGCAGGAGGAATTCGATTGCTGCCTGCGTTCTTCCAATCCGGAGGCCTGCTGGTAGCCAATTCAGGGGGCCAGCCAATAGCCAACGAATTCCTGTTGGACGCCCGGGTCCTTGTCTTCACGCTGCTTGTTTCTCTCGCCACAGTGCTCTTCTTTGGACTTCTGCCGGCGATGCGTCTCAGCAAGCTCTCGCCGAGCAGGGCAGCCAGGGACGGTGCTCCCCGTGCTTGCGGCGGCCTGCTGCGCGGGCCGGGGCTGCTTGTCTCCGCACAAGTTGCGCTCTCGTTTATCCTCCTGATGAGTGCCGGGCTGCTCGCCCGCACACTCATCCAGGCGATGCACGCCGACCTTGGTTTCGAGCGCAAGAACGTTCTGCTGTTGGAAATGGTCCCGCCAGGCAATCATGATCACGCCATGGCGTTCTATGACGGGTTGATCGATCGGTTGCGGTCGCTGCCCGGCGTACGTCGCGCTTGTGTCACCCTGCATCCACCGATGGCTGGCTACGGCGGAGGCTTCTCCGATCAAGTCGAGATTCCGGGTTATTTGCTGCCTCCTGGAACGCCGAAGCTGGAAATCCATCAGAACAGGGTGGGCTCCGGCTATTTCGAGCTCTTGGGCGCACGCCTGCTGCGCGGCAGGGTCTTCGATGCTCATGACACGGCCAAGTCTCGTGGCGTCGCTGTCATCAACCACACTATGGAACAACGCTATTTCGCGGGGCAGGATCCGGTAGGCCGCGTGATCCGCATCGGGTTGGGCGATAACGCCCGCGACACGGAAATCGTCGGCGTAGTCCGGGACATTCGCGTCAACACGATTGAGGAGCAGCCTGAGCCCTACATCTTCCTGGCTTATTCCCAGGCAGCCAACTGGGCCGAGGCAACTCTCATGGTGGAGACCGCTGGCGATCCCATGCGCTACGCCAACGCCATCCGCCGCGCCGGGCTGGCATTGAACCCGGAAGTGGACATCTCCCCGCCGACGACCCTCGAAAACACCGTACAGGACCGTCTGCAAGGCTCGCGCACTACGGCCACCGCCGTCGGTATTCTGGCGATGTTGGGATTAATCCTGGCCTCGATTGGGCTGTATGGCGTGATGTCGTATTCCGTGGCGCGGCGGAAGCGCGAGATCGGCATCCGCATGGCCCTCGGAGCGCGATTCGGCGGCACTGTGGGCCTGGTTCTCCGCCGTGGCATGACGCTGGCTGGGGTGGGCGCTGCCGCCGGGGTGCTGGGAGCATTGGCCGCGACACGCCTGCTCGCGAACATGCTCTACAACGTCGGTCCATACGATCCGATGACGCTTGCGGCGGTCGCTGCCGTGCTGTCGGTCGTCAGCCTTGCGGCCTGCTACATCCCGGCGCGACGCGCCGTGCGGGTGGATCCTGCCGTCGCGGTGCGGGAGGAGTGACGCTCAAAGGCGCCTGCAAATCTGCCTCCATCCGGACTCGTTTGTAGATCGTTTGCCCTCACGCTTGCGATAATGAGCCATAAGTATCAAATGGCTTAATTTCAATACAGTTACGGGGGCAGCGTGAGAGAGCCGATCATTGAAGCCCGGCAAGTGGAAAAGTTCTACGGCCAGCCCGGCGGAAACCGCATCCAGGTGATCGCGCCGCTGGACATGAGCATCTATCCCGGCGAGATCGTGGCGCTGCTCGGTCCCTCGGGATCCGGCAAATCCACTTTGCTGCGGATGCTGACCGGTCTGGCCACGCCGACCGGCGGCGACGTGCTGTGGCACAACAAGCCGTTGCATGGGCCCTGCGAAAACGTCTCGATCGTTTTTCAGAGCTTCGCGCTCTTCCCCTGGCTGACGGTACTCGAAAACGTCGAGGCGCCGCTGAAAGCTCGCGGAATCGACGCCGTAAAGCGCCGCAAACGCAGCCTGAAGATGTTGGATACGGTCGGCCTGGACGGATTCGAATCGGCCTACCCTAAGGAACTGTCGGGTGGCATGAAACAACGCGTCGGATTCGCCCGTGCGATGGTGGTGCAGCCCGAAGTGCTCTTCATGGACGAGCCGTTCTCGGCGCTCGACGTGCTCACGGCCGAGAACCTGCGCGGGGAACTGCTGGAACTCTGGGAAGACAAGAAAATCGATACGCAATCGGTCTTCATTGTCACGCACAACATCGAAGAGGCCATCCTGCTCGCCGACCGCATCGTCGTGCTGGGCAAGAACCCGGGCCGCATCCGTACCGACTTCCGTGTCGAGCTGCCGCGTCCCCGCGAACGTAAGTCGCCAGCCTTCACGATTCTCGTCGACTATGTTTACAAGGTCCTGACCAAGCCGGACGCCGGTTCCGACTTCGGACTCGCGCCGACCACCACGCCGGTCTTTACTCGCGAGAAGCCGAAGTATCAGATGCTGCCACACGCGCGGCCGGGCGGGATTGCGGGTTTCCTTGAAATCCTCTCCGACCACGGCGGCCATGCCGACATCTTCCATTTAGCCGACGACCTGATGTTTGAAATCGACGACATGCTGCCCACCGTGGAGGCCGCCGTCCTGCTCGGTTACTTGAAGCTGTTTGAAGGAGACGCGGAGATTACGCCCGAAGGCCAGACCTTTGTCGACGCCGACATTCTGGCACGCAAGGTGGTATTCCGCGCAGCGGCGCTGGAACGCGCTTCGCTCATCAAGCAGATCACACGGTCGCTCGAAACCAAAGCGGACCGCACTCTGCCCGACGAGTTCTTTCTCGACCTGCTCGAAGAACACTTCAGCGAGGAGGAGGCGAAGTTGCAGATCGAGACCGCGATCAACTGGGGCCGCTACGCCGAGCTGTTTGACTACGACAGCAAGCGCGAGCGCTTCTTCATGCCGGAAGAGCCGCCGGCGCCGGCGGAGGAGACCGGCGACGAAAGCGAAGTCGGACGCAGCCTATGAGTGCGCCGCCGCATGCGCTGAAGAGCGAGAAGACCTGGCCGTTCTTCCTCGACGCCCTCGTTCTGGGCGGGGTGATCGCCACTGTCTACCTGATGGTGATCGTCGGGCGCTACTGGTTCGGCGCCATCGTGCCCGCGGCGGAGATTTCCCGCTCGCCCCGGGCGATCCCGATGTACACCGTGTATTCGCTGGTGCGCATGACAGCCGCCTATGTGCTGAGCCTGGTGTTTGCCATCGCTTACGGCTATGTCGCCGCCTATAACAAACGGTTGCAGGCCGCGATGCTGGCCACGCTCGACATCCTGCAATCGATTCCTGTCTTGAGCTTCCTGCCCGGCGTCATGCTGGCGATGGTCTCGCTGTTTCCGACGCGCCAGGTGGGCGTCGAGATCGGCTCGGTCATCCTCATCTTCACGGGCCAGGTCTGGAACATGGCCTTCAGCTTCTACGCTTCGCTCAAAGCTATTCCGAAAGAACTGCGTGAAGCGTCGCGCATCTATCGCTTCAGCCGTCTCCAACAGTTTCTGCAACTCGAACTGCCCTATGGCACCATCGGCCTGGTCTGGAATTCCATGGTCTCGGTCGCCGGCGGATGGTTTTTTCTCATGGCCTGCGAGATGTTCGTGCTCGGCAAGCGCGACTTCCGCCTGCCCGGTCTCGGCTCATATCTCCAGTCCGCGGCGAGTGACGGCGACACGCAAGGCATCATTTGGGGCCTTTCAGCGATGATCGCCGTGATCGTGCTGATCGACCAGTTGATCTGGCGCCCGGTGATCGCGTGGGCGGACAAGTTCAAGATGGAGCAGGTGGAGAGTGCGCCGGCCAGTGAGTCGCCGATCCTGCATTTCCTCCAGAGTTCGCCGCTGCTCACTCGCCTGACGCGCAAGACGCTGGCGCCTTTGGGCGAACGCCTCTACATTTACGCCGCCCAGCACCATCACGTGCGGCCCTTTCACATGCGCGAAGCGCGCCGGAGCCGCTTGCTGCGTTGGGCCGCATGCGGCCTGGTCGTGGGGCTGATTCTCTTCGCCGTGGTCCAGGCATTCCTGACACTGCGTAGCGTGACATCCACGGAACTGTTGACGACGGTGGAAAGCGCGGGCGCGACCTTCCTGCGCGTCGTCATCGCATTGGTTCTCGGCTCGGCCTGGACGATCCCCGCAGGTGTCGCCATCGGCTTCAATCCCAAACTGGCGCGCATCGCGCAACCGCTCGCCCAGATCGCCGCCTCTGTGCCGGCGACGGCGTTGTTTCCGGTGGTCCTGTTGGCCCTCGTCAGCGTAGGCGGGGGGCTGAAGGTGGGCTCCGTGCTGCTGATGCTGCTCGGCACGCAGTGGTACATCCTGTTCAACGTGATTGCGGGCGCGATGGCGATCCCCTCGGAATTCCGCGAGGTCTCGGAGATCTTCCGCTTCAGCCGGCTGGACCGCTGGCGAACCGTGATCCTGCCCGGCATTTTCCCGTACTTGCTTACCGGCCTCGTGACGGCGAGCGGAGGCGCCTGGAACGCAAGCATCATTGCCGAGTACTTCCACTTCAAGGGCCAGGTGCTGTCGACTTTCGGGCTCGGCTCGCTCATCAGCTCCGCCACCGACGCGGGCAACTTCTCGCTCCTGTTGCTCTCCACGGTGGTCATGGCGACGCTCGTAGTCACCGTGAACCGGCTGCTCTGGAGGCCGCTCTACCGGGTAGCTGAACAGCGTTATAAGCTTGAGCCGTGAGGGCGGCTTTTGGCTTCGTAGTTCCCTCAGAAGCGCCACGCGTTCCCCCACTTTGATCAGATCAAACTCCCAATCAGGCGCCGGCTGTCACAGCCCGCGAATTGATGAGACGGAGTTGGGTCGCCTCCATGCGAATCTGGTCCATCTCGTTGACAGCCGCTTCGGCCTCCAGGACCGAAACGTGGGGCTTTAGTTCGTTGATCCGCAATGGCCGCTCGGCTGGCGGCGTCCTTCGATCCACCGAGACGTAAAGCGCGGTTGCCAGGCGCTCAAGCTCAGTAACCTTTTTTGAGGCAAGCTTTTCCGCGATGAACTCAATCTGGGAACTGAACGTGCGAACTGCCATTGACATCGCGACGACCCTCGCGCTGTTGGCTCCGGGCGCAACGCTCGGCCCGTAAGGAATTGGCCGGGGTTCCCATTTCACCATATCCGCCGCTTCCATCTCGGACAGCATATCCCTTAGATCGAATGAAAATGGGCCGTGCTTGTACAGGATAAACTTAACATTCAAGGGCACTTCCAGCATCACCTGCAGGAAATAACTCGCCTTTTGGACATGGGTTTCCCCCGCCCAACTTCCGTGTTTTCTGAGCGCCTCGGCAAGCGCCAAAACGAGCCCCGCCTGTTCGACTTGCAGCATAAACTTACTCCTGCGGTGTTGCAGCCGGAGGGATGATCGTGCCGTTCTCCTGATGCAACCACTGCACGGCTGCTTCCCTCAATCCCGGATCTACGTAAACCAAGTCTACCCCAAAAACAGGAACCTTCTGAAGCGTTTCGGATAGGGACAGGGAATTCTGAATCCGGCCATCACGTGCAAGCACGGGGAAACTCATGCCCTTACTGCGCTGGGTATAGCGGTCCCGCCGAACGTAGGCCGCTCCGAATTTTTCTTCCAGCGCCTTGACCACAAGCGAAACGCTATCCGGATTCCTCTTTTGATCGGTCGGGTTGCGCTCATAGACAAGCCGGAAGTGTTCTCGTCCAGTGATCCTCCGCGCAGGATCGTGCCCGGGTGATTCCGGATCGACGGCATTTTTTCGTATTGCACACATGATTTCGCAATCGGTTAGTTTGAGATGACTCTCAATATCTGTTTTGAATCTGCCGTCAGGCAGCCACGACCTCAAGAAGTCCTTGAGATGAATATCGTAGATTCTTCTGACCGGGTGGAAATACAATTGAGTATACATGAAATATCTAGCCCATAATAGCGACTCAGCCGTCTGGAGCCCGCCTTGTTCAATACCCAGAGTCGGTTCCATGGAATCACCTTCACCCTTGGGGAGAATCCGAAGTGTATCAATCAACCGGTAATGATCAAAACGCCCGTAACTAACACCAGCATGGTGGGAGTCTCGCAATAGATAATCCATGCGATCCGCTCCGAAGGCATCCCCCACAATGATTTCGGAAAGAATCGTCTCCCATTCACTGAAGCTCTCAGGTGCTGGGTGCTCCTTCGGCCCAAGCGCTAGCTTTCCAATATCCTCAGGGTCAATCTTGAGGTCTCTCCAGATAGCTGACATCTCCGGGCCCCTTATCAATTCGAGGCTCAGTGTTTCATGGGTAAAGCCTGCGGGCAGTAGCTCCGACTCAGCAGCATGAGAAAACGGAAGGTGCCCGATGTCATGGCACAGAGCAGCCATGCGAATGACGCTCCGCCAGTACTCGAAGTAACGATCACCCTTTCGAGGAACAAGCTTACGAATTGAGTCGTCATGAAGATGTTCTGGGTCCGTCACCACATCGTAAATCCTGCTTGACAGTTCCATTACGCCCAACGAATGTTCAAATCGCCTGTGAGTCGCGCCCGGATACACGAGATAGGTCATCGCCAGTTGATGAATATCGCGTAGGCGCTGAAAAGGCCTTGAGTTCAAGACTCTCCTTTCGGAGGAATCAAAGCGGATAAAGATATGTATTGGATCACGGACTTCATGAGTCTTGTCAGGCATAGGTGGGCTCATCAGTTCTGGCTGTAAATGCTATCGACGGGAACACGTTGAGCGCAATGTCATTTGATACCGCTCACGACGATCTCATGCGCACTGGAAGGGATCGCGATTGACGCTCCGGCGCGTCGATCGCTCAGTTGCTTGCCGTCCACCGAGATTGACGTCCCCGCGACAGGCAGCACGACATCGGCGCTGCTCCCTGCGGGTACAGTCACGCGCAGCGTGAACTGCGCGCCTTCACGCCGCCAATCGACATCCACATTCCCGTGCGGCGTCGCCACCGTTCCGCGCGCGAAGTTTAGCCCGCACGTCTGCGGCCGGATCGCGATCTTCGTGAAGCCCGGCGCGGTCGGAGTCACGCCGAGGATGCGCGAGGACATCTGGATCAGCGGCGAGCCACCCCAGCCGTGGCTGTAGTCGCCGTCGGTCCACATCTCGCGCACGGTGCCGCTGTCGGGATTGATCTGCAGGCGATGCATCTGCGCGACGGCGTAGCGTTCGAACAATCCGGCGTGGGCCAGTGCGGCGTAAACGAAGTGCATGAAATAGGGCTGGACGTTTAGCGGTTCGTCGCGCAGCACGCGCTCCAGAATGGCCCGCTGCCGGGCCTTCGGCGCGAGGTCGTAGAGCACGGCCAGCGCGTTCACGTGCGGGCTGAAAGTCTCCATTACGGTGTCGGCGGGAAGCCATTCATCAGGCTTCACCAACGTCTGGAACGGCTTGCCATCGCGGTACAGACCCTTGTCCGCGTTCCATAACTCACGCTCAAACGCGGCGGCGGTTGCAGTGCGCAACTCCTTGTAACGGGCCGCGCGAGCCGTGTCTCCCATCAGCGCGGCGAGGCGCAGTCCATCGGCGAGGCCCCGGTAATAGAAGGCCGTCATATAGCCCTGGCCGATCACGGCCGGCGGATGATGGCACGGGATGCCGTTGATCTTGACCCAGTCGAGAAACATGTAGGACGGCGCTTCCGAGATGAGGCCGTTGCGTCCGCGCCACGTGCCGAACTTGTCCAGCAGCCCATGCGCGACCGGCGCGAGTTCGCGCACCAGAGCCGTGTCGCCGGTGTAGTCGTAATAGTCGACCAGCATCTGCAGCCACAGCAGCGAGTAGCTGGTATGGAAGTTCAAGTAGCCCGAGTTCTGGAGAATCAACCCGAACTTGCGCAGATCCTGGCGCGCGAGCCACGGTTCGCCGAAAGCGTAGTAGTTCTCGGCCGCCTCAATCAGGTAGTCGCCCGGATCGCTGATCGGTTCCTGATGGTTCGGCGAATCCAGGTGATGCGTCTGCATGCAGATCTGCGTGGCCCAGCGAAACGATTTCCAGAGGCGGTTCAACTGAGCGTCATCTGTTTCAAAAGAACCCCGGTAAGAGACCGGATAGGAGATGAAGCTGGCGCGGATATCTTCAAACACGACAGGGCCGGTGGCGTGACGGACTTCGATATTCAGCGCAGAAAAACTGTCCATCGTCGGGAACTCATAAAGTGTGGTCCCGTCGCGCAGGACCACGGCGGTCCGGCGGCGGAAGCCGGGTCGCTTCAGCTCATTGGGCTCAATCAGAATCTCCGTGCCGGCCGGGCCGTGGACCTTGATACTCGCGTGGGCGCTGAGAACCCGGTCGAAATCGACGGAGAAATGTCCGTCGCCATTGAGCTTCACGACGCCGCCGTCGCGCAGCGGCTTGACGGGCAGCGTGACGCCGTCGCTCGCGCGCGAGACGCCCGCCGGTGGATAGATCGCCTCCATGCGCGGTGGCACTTCACTGGCGGCTAACGTCCCCCAGATCGATTCGACGGCCGCCGCCGCGCGCCAGTCCGCATCTTTGAATCCGGCCAGATGCCAGCCATCGGGCTCGCGGCTTGCGTCGTAGCGCAGATAGGAATCGTCTCCCTCCGTGACGCCGAAGGCCGACGCTGGCAGCGCGCGCCAATCGGGGCCGGTGGCTACCGTGACGCGGGATTGCGCCGAGCGGATGTCCGCCTCGAACAGGAAGCCCGCCTTGCCCAGCGAGTAGTTGGGCTGCCCCGTGCTGAAGACCTCGGCCGCGATCACGTTGCGCCCCTTGTGGAAGAACGCCGTCAGGTTGCGGCAATCGTAGAGCCAACGATGCGACCAGCCGAAGCGCGAGTCGATGTCGTTGCCGGGATCGGCGGGCCCCCGTGAAACCAGCTTGCCGTTGATCCACAGGCGATAGACCGAGTCCGCGCTGACGCGCGCCTCCACCGACTGGGGTTCGTCAGCCAGTTTGATTTCTTTCCGAAACCAGGCGGCGAGCGCGTGCTTTTCGTCGCCATGGCGCGCACTCGCATCCGTGGCGGGATCCAACCAGATCCAGGCAGCCTTCAGCGCCGTTTGCGCGGCCGCCGGGCGGAAGTGATAGTTGACGGCCTGCACCCCGTCGCTGCTCACCCGCACGCTCATGCCCGCGTTGACGACTGGCCCGCGCGGGTCGCTTTGGATCTGCTGTATTTGCGCGGCCGCCAGGCACAAGCCGCACGTCAGGATGATGAGAGCAAGCCAACTGCATTTCATGAGAGAAGAAAGCCTAACTTTGCATGCTACACGGCTGCGCGGATGGACGTTATAGCTGCCGCATCTACAAGCTCAGGACACGCTGGGGCAGACGCCGTGTTGTTCCGCATGGACGAACAGCGATCGATGGTGGAGAATGTGAGCATGATCACGTTGGACATCTTGCGCACGGAAAAGCGAGCTGCAATTGTCCGGCTTGGTGAACAGCACGGAGCCTCCAATATACGTGTATTCGGCTCGGTCGTTCGAGGAGAGAATCGCGAGGAGAGCGACATCGACTTTCTTGTGGATTTCGAGAAGGGACGTTCGCTCTTCGACTTGATTCGGTTCAAGCTCGACCTCCAGGACCTTCTAAACGTCACGGTTGACGTCGTGACGCCGGGCAGCCTGCGGTATCTCCGCCAGCGCGTGCTGACTGAAGCTCAGCCTCTGTGACGCTATGCAATCACCGGGCCCTAGAATCTACCTGCTACACATCCGCGACTGCTGTGTTGAGCTACGCGAATGCGTCAGTCTCCGTGACGCTGGCGGCACCCCGGCTTCGATATTATTAAGCGCCGTCAGCCGAAACCTCGAAATCATTGGGGAAGCCTCGCGCAAGATCGGAGAAGAATTCCGCTTGTCTCATCCTGAAATCCCTTGGCGCGAGATGAACAGCCTGCGAAATGTTCTGATCCATAACTATGACGGGGCTGATCCGGACATGATCTGGGCGATTGTGGAGTAGGAGATCCCGGCGTTGCTTGAGGCCATAACCAGGCTTCTCTAGCTGTTCCTTCCGTCGTAAGCCAGAGCAGCGTCTGACTCGTTGGGAGAAACTATCGGGTGGGCGGGCAGACCGCCCCAATAGCTATGCAAACCCAGCTCTCCTCTTACGGCCAGGCATCCTCTCATCCCTCTCCGGTCAGCAAAATGATGGCCGAATTCGCGGGCACCTTCCGCGACGGCGTCGACATCAATCTCGGCGTCGGCTACGTGAACGAGAAGACGATTCCCGTGGCCTCGCTCGTCAAAGCGATGCAGGCCGTGGCGGACGATGCCGCGAAGTACCGTCAGGCGTTCAACTATGGCAGCCCGGCCGGTTCCGGAAACCTGATCGCGTCGATCCGCCGGTTCCTTCTTGAGAGTCAGCGCGGGCAGTTGGATGCGGCGACGCTCGGGCGCATACGCCTCGCCATCGGAGCCTGCGGAGCAACCAGCATTCTCGATGCGCTGACGGACGTGCTGCCGCCAGGCATTGTCGTCACCTCCGACCCGATGTATTACATCTACACCGAGGGCCTGATGCGCAAAGGCTTCGAGGTGCTCGCCGTGCCGGAAGACAGCGAAGGAATCGATCTCGCCATCCTGGTGCGCAAGCTCGAAGCGCTGGGCGACGCGGCGCAGCGGATCTCGTTTTTCTACGCCGTTACGGTGAACAACCCGTCGTGCACCGTGCTGTCGAACCGGCGGCGCCGGGCGCTTCTGGATGTCGTTGCCGCGATGTCCCGCCAGCAGGGCAGGCTGATCCCGATCTTCTACGACCTGGCTTACGAACTTCTGCTGCACGACCCCGCGACAGAACCCTTCGCGTCGGTGTTGCCCGTGGACGATTTGGGCATCGCCTATGAGATCGGGACGCTGTCGAAGATCCTGGCGCCAAGTCTACGCATCGGATACTTGCTCGGTCCCGATGGGCCGCTGATGAACGCCATGATCCAGTCCACCAGCGACACCGGTTTCAGCGCTCCGCTGTTTGTGCAGGAGATGGCCAGCTATCTCATCGACAACTGCATGGGCGCGCAACTCGAGGCCGTCAACGCAGGCTATCGCGAGAAGGCGATCGCCGTTCGGGCGGGCATCGAACGCTACCTGGGCTCCTATCTGGAGGAGTGCCGCGGCGGCAGGGCGGGGTTCTATTACTACCTGACCCTCAAGGACATCGAGACCTGCCCGGGCTCCGCTTTCTTCCGCTTCCTGATGCGCACCACCGGCGACGCCGAAGTGGACGGCCCGATCGCAGATCGCAACGCGAGCGTGATTTACATCCCGGGCGAATACTGCGTGCACCCGCAAGGCGATCTGGCTGAGCGCGGGAAGCGGCAGCTTCGTCTGTCGTATGGCTTCGAAGAAGTGCCGCGCATCCTGCAGGCGCTGGAACTGATGCGGGACGCGGCTGAGTTCGCTTCTTAGCGTGTTGTGGGGCGGTCCTCCAGGACCGCGCGGGCTCTCCAGAGCCCGCTCTGGACAAACTTGCGGGGTCTGGAGACCCCGCGCGGCTCTGGAGAGCCGCCCCACACGGCTATTTTGCCAGCAACCCTAACCGCCGCATCAGCGCGCCCGGGTCCGGATCGCGCCCCATAAAGCTCCGGAATAGTTCAGCCGGATCCTCGCTATCGCCTTTTTCAAGGATGTTGTGGCGGAAGGCGAGGCCAGTTTCCCGGTTGAAAATGCCCTCCTTTTGGAAGCGCGTGAAGGCGTCGGCATCGAGGACCTCCGCCCATTTATAGGAGTAGTAGCCAGCGCCGTAACCCACGGGGTCGCCGAAGAGATGCGTAAACGCCGCGATCATCGCGTACCCTTCGGGGAACGTGGCGGCAGAGAAACCCTGCAACACCCGATTGGCGTATTCCAGCACTGCTCCGTCGCGCTCCGGTTCATAAAGCATGTGCAGGGAAAGATCCACGGTGGCGAAACCCAACTGCCGCATCTGCACGTTGGCGGAGCGGAAGTTGCGGGCTCGAACCACCTTCTGGAACAGTGGCTCGGGCACCAGCTCGCCCGTCTTCCAATGCCGGGCAAACAGGTCGAGCGACGCCCGCTCCCAGCACCAGTTCTCCATGATCTGGCTCGGCAGTTCCACGAAGTCCCAGGCCACATTGGTGCCGGCCAGACTGCGCACGTCCACGCGGCTCAGTGAGTGGTGCAGGAGATGCCCGAATTCGTGGAACACGGTCTCCACGTCGCGGTGCGAAAGTAGTGCGGGCCGGTCGTTCAGCGGTGGAGTCACGTTGCCGCACATCACGCCGATGTGCGGATGCCAAACCCCATCCTCGGTCTTGCCCGTGAGGAAAGAGCCCATCCAGGCCCCGCCGCGCTTGGTCTCGCGCGGGAACCAATCGGCGTAAAAGCCGGCGAGCAACGCGCCGTCCGCGTCACGGATGTCGTAATACTTGACGTCCGGATGCCACACGGGCTTGCCGGGCGCCTCCACGACGTGGATCCCGTATAGCTTGTTTACGAGGTCGAACAGGCCATTCAGCACGCGTTCCAGTGGGAAATACGGCCGCAATTCCTCTTCGTCATAGGCGTACTCGCTGGCGCGCTGCTTTTCTGCCCAGTAGCCGATCTCCCACGATTCGAGCCGGCGGAGATCTCCCGCCCGCTTCGCCCTGAAGTCTTCCAAGGCCTTGTTCTCAAGCTGGAACGCGCCCTCGGTCTGCGCTTGCAACTCGCGCAGGAAACCAAGTGCCCGTCCGCCGTTCTTGGCCATGCGTTCGGTCAGAGCGAAATCGGCAAAGTCCTTGAACCCGAGCAACCGCGCCTTTTCGCGACGCAGCTCCAGAATCTTCGCCACGCGCTCCACATTCTCCTCGGCCGCGCGGCGGTTATAGGAGCGGTAGAAATGCTCGCGGACCGCGTCGTCGTCGAGATAGGTCATCACAGCCAGATAGCTGGGCTGCTGAAGCGTGAAGCGCCAGCCCTGCTTGCCGCGCGCCTCGGCCGACTGTCGTGCAGCGGCGGCGGCAGCCGCGGGCAAACCGGTGAGGCCATTTTCGTTCACAACGATGTATTCGAACTCTGCCGTGGCGTCGAGCACGCTCTGTGCGAACTTGGTGCAGATCACGGAAAGCTCGACATCGATCCCGGCCAGACGCTTCTTGCCCGCTTCGTCGAGGTCGGCGCCGTGACGGCGGAAGCTGTCGATGGTCTTCTTGAGGAACCGCGCGCGAACGCCGGTGAGCGCCTTCGCGTCCGCTGTCCCTTGGTAGCCTTTGAGCGCCGCCCATAGGCCGGCGTGCAGGGGGACACGCGAGTAGAACTCACTCACCAGCGGCTGAACCTCGTTCCAGGCCTGGCGCAATTCGGGTGATGAAACGACGTTCTCCAAATGCTGGATGATCGACGACGCGTAGTCCAGCTTCTCGGTCGCGGAGTCGAGCGCGCCCAGCGTGTTCGCGTAAGTGCGCGGCTCGGGGCAGGAGGCGATCGCCTCAAGGCTCTCCTGTGCCTCTTCCACCAGGCGGCGTACCGCCGGACGTACGTGCTCGACTTGCACTTCGCCAAAGGGAATCGGCGTGCGGATTGTTACCAACGGGTTTACTTCTTGCACTCTAAGATAGGATACCCACATGGCAGGCCGGGCAGCTTTGGCGCCTCAACTCTTTGGGCTCGTGGTGACGTTGGTCGCCGTGGCTGTGTATTTCGGCTTCACCTTCGACCAGGTTCGGGGCCTGCAGCGGCTGCAAACCGAGATCGTGGACCGCAACCGCCGCGACTCGCTCCAGCTCATCCGGATTCAGAACGACTTGTACCAGATCGGCCTGACCCTGCGCGAGGCCGCCGAGAGCGGGGACCAGTACCCTCTCACCGGCTACCACGGGGCGTTGCAGGCTCTGCGCACGGATCTCGCCGATGCCATCGCGCAGGAGCACGGACTCGCTCCGAATTCCCGCACGCGCGACCAGCAGGAACTGCTGGAAGCCAGCCTGCGCCGTTTCTGGGACGAAACGGACCAGATGTGGATGCTGGCCTCCGCCGGGCAGGAAGGCGAAGCGCGCACGCTGGTCCGCACGCGGCTGAACTCCGAGCGAGGCACGCTCAATTCGACCGTGGCGCAGTTGCTTGTAGAAAACAGCGACGCCGGGTCGGCCGGAGAGCGGGCCATCTCAGACATTTACCGCCGGGGCGAGACCAACCTGTATTGGTTTATCCTCGCGGTGCTCATCACCATATCCGCAACTGGAGCGTCGGTCATCCGGTTCAGCCGGCGCATCTTCGAGCGGCTGGAGACTGTTTCCGACGAGCGCAAGGAACTGGCGGGCAAGGTCATCACGGTGCAAGAGGAGGTTTTCCGCACTCTGGCGCGTGAATTGCACGACGATTTCGGACAGGTACTGACCGCGCTCGGCGCCATGCTGCAACGCGCCAAACGCCGCATTCCCGAAGATTCGCCCGCGCAGGCGGATCTCCAGGAGATCCGCGACGTCGCCGCAACCACTTTGGAGCGCGTGCGGCTGATGTCCCAGATGCTGCATCCCCCGGTTCTGGACGACCATGGACTGGAGAAAAGCATCGAATGGTACTTAACGCAGTTCCGGAAACAGTCTGGATTGGTGGTTCATTATGAGAAGATCGGAAATGGACCGTGGATCGGTGACCAGGTCGCCATCCATGTGTACAGGATCCTGCAGGAGGCTCTGAACAACGTTCTCCGTCATGCGAAGACCTCCGAGGTTTGGGTGAAGGCGGAATACACTCCCTCCCAATTGCGCCTGGCGGTCGAGGATCATGGCGTGGGAATGCCTGGTTCCCAGCCGCGCCGCGGAATTGGATTGATCTCTATGCGGGAGCGGGCCGGGTTGCTCGGTGGTGATCTGGAATTCGCCAATCCCGCGGCTGGCGGTGTTCGTGTCACGTTGGTTCTGCCCTTGCAGTCTGGAGTCTCTTGAATGACGAGTCCGATCCGGGTTCTTCTCGCCGACGATCATAGCTTGGTCCGCAAGGGCTTTCGCAGGCTGCTGGACGATGCGCCGGAAATCGAAGTGGTGGGCGAGGCGCCCAATGGGTCCGTGGCGATCGAACTAGCTCTTCAACTGAAGCCCCAGGTCGTCGTAATGGACATGGCAATGCCTGAACTGGATGGTATTCAGGCCACCGTTCAGATCTTGCGCCACCTGCCCGAAACGGGGATTCTCATTCTCAGCATGTACTCCGAGGATAATTATGTGCGCAGCGCCTTCGCCGCCGGCGCCCGCGGTTATCTTCTCAAGAATGCGCTTGAAGTGGACCTGCCTTACGCCATCAAGGAAGTCGCCGCGGGGCGCACGGTGCTGGCGCCCGGCCTGAATATGCCGGCGCAGGACCACGCGAGCGACTTCGACAAGTTGACGCAGCGCGAACGGGAAGTGCTGCAGTACATCGTGCAGGGCAAGTCGAACCGTGAGATCGCGGGAATTCTCCGCTTGAGCGTGAACACGATTTCCGTCCATCGCGCAAATCTCATGCAGGCCCTCGGAATCCACCGCACCGCCGATCTCGTGGTGTACGCTCTCCGCCGAGGACTGGTGGCGATGCCCCAAGCACCCGAAAGATAGGACCGGCCGCCCGCGCTGGACGCATTCCGTACTTCAGCAAACCAAGCCGTAAGCTGGCGCGTCCACTCCGGAGTTGCATCCACTGCACTTGGGTCACGAGAAAGGCGCAGGAGTGGGTGATGCGGACCCTCCAGGCCGGTACGGCGGGCGCGAAAGTCGTTCGTTACGGGTCGCGCGATTTAGCCGGCAATCTCGAAATCATGCGACAATTCCGAAACTGGATGTACGAAAAAGGATTACTGGGATCCGCGCTGCCGCTTCTCAGCGCAAACACGTACTGGTATTTCTTGACTAGTAGTTTAATCCTTTTTTACCAATAGCTTACACATCCGGGAGCAGCTTCCTTGAAGCTCCCTGTCTTGCCATTTGGCGGTAGCCCCAAGTACTGGCCGGCGTTCTCAATGACAGCTTTCTCGCTAACATTTGACTGTCAATTAGTCACCACTGCGCAAGCTGTCGATTGGAACAACTGATTTGAATCCCCCGCGTAATTACATTCTGATCCGGCGACGGAGATCTACCCGCCCTGGCCGGTTGCTGAGCCGGGGAGGCCTGGTAGTTTCGCTCGCAGCTCTGGCCCTGCTCATTTTGACCGCCACGGCATTCCTGCTGCGTCCCATAGAGCGCTTCCAAGGCAAGACGGTGGGGGATGAGACGGCAAATCTCATGCCGCTCAGCATTGAGGAGTACGCGCGGAAGTTCCCAAGACAGTTCGAGCGGCAGACTTACCCATACTCCGTAGTGCCTGGCGGCGTCGCGAACGCCGCGGAGGCCAAATTCGCCGCCCTGACCGATCCCGTTGTGGGGGCTCACTACCGGCACTTGGATCTCGGCAATCTGAGGCCCGCCATTTTGAGAGCGGATCGGGCTGGGTATGTCTCCTACCGCAAAGGCGACAAGGTCTTCTGGACCACCAGGAAGATCAGGTTGTTTAAGGGCGAGGCGGTCCTGACGGACGGAACCAACCTGATGCGTGGGCGATGCGGCAATTTGATCTCGGACTCTCCATCTATGGCTATGTCAGGCATGGAGGAGCCGACCGAAGAGGCGCTAAACACTCCTGCCTCGCCTTCGGATGCCGCGTCCTTCGTCCCGCCGCTGGGAGCCGTCACTCCGCTGGCCGCTGCGGTACCTGGAGACTTGGCGAACCCCGCGGGTCCGCAAGCAGCCGTTACGCCTGACCTCGTACTTGTGTCGGCGTCCGAGCAGCAAGCCGATCCGCTCACGCCGCTGTTCGTTCCGTCGGGAATGCCCAATGGGGCAATCGGTGGCCCCATTGGGACCAACCTCGGTTCGAACCCGGGTGGCACAACCACAACCACGGGAGGAGGCGCTACCACCCCGATCACGCCACCTCCGGCTACGAATCCGGCGAATCCAACCACGCCTGTGACTCCTCCAAACCCTTCGCCCTCGCAGCCGCCCGTGGCCCCAACCCCACCGGTTGGACCGGAGCCCCCTTTGCCGCCCTCTGTCTCGCCTCCGAGAACTTTCCCGGGAGCACCGTCGCCCGTGCCGCCGTTTTGGGGGCCGACGCCAGGAAGGCCTTCCCCGGATCCGGGGCCGGTACCGACAACGCCACCTATCGGCCCCGATCCAGGGCCTTTGCCGCCAGACGTGGGGCCCCTGCCAACACCACCGGGTCCAGGGCCGGGGCCAGGTCCAGGCCCAGGTCCCTCGTCCGTGCCGGAGCCCGCGACCTGGCTGCTGGCGGGCGCCGGATCGCTTGGACTGCTCTGGCGGGTTCACTCGAACCGCCGCCGCAGCCGGGCGCTCGTCAAGCCGGACTAGCGGGCGCGTCCGGCATCGCCGCAAACCTCCTGCTCCAGGCCCTGAAATAGGCCCGTTCAGGGCCAGGTGGTATCGTATCGGTTACGGGCCAGAGGGTCCGCCGGATATCCCCTATGAGCCAGATTCAGCCGATCGTGCCTCTTACCCTGGAGGGCGCCAGCGTCCTGCATCAGATGTTCCGTGTCCGTTGGGACGAGTGGCGCGCCGTAGACGGTCATACACGCTCCGAACTGCTGGAAGAAGCAAGCGTGTGGCTCGCGAAGGCCGAGTCCTCCCAAGGCGGCAGGCAGAGCGCCGCCTACGCCATGCTGGGGCACAAGGGCGACCTGATGCTGCTCCACTACCGCACCGATTTCCCAGGCTTGCTGGAGGCGCAACTGCAGGTCTCGCGCCTGCGGCTCGCCGAATACCTGGAGGTCGTGAACTCTTACGTGAGCGTGGTTGAGTTGGGTCTTTACGAGTCCACGAAGAAGATCTACGAGGATTTGGCTGCCCGCGGCTTGCAGCCAGGCACCGCGGATTGGGACCAGGCCGAACGCGAGACGATTGAGCGCCAACGCACGGCTATGGCGGTCCGGCTTCATCCCGAGGTGCCGCCGGCCCGGTATCTGTGCTTCTATCCGATGGACCGCAAGCGCGGCGAGCAGAAGAACTGGTACACCGAGTCCTTTGCCGAGCGCCAGCGGATGATGCACGAGCATGGCCTCATCGGCCGCAAGTACGGCGGGGTGATCAAGCAGGTCATTTCCGGCTCGATCGGCTTTGACGACTGGGAGTGGGGCGTCGATCTTTTCTCGGAGGATCCCGTCGCCTTCAAACAGATCATCTACGAGATGCGCTTCGACGAGGCCAGCGCCGTTTACGCGCTCTTCGGGCCGTTCTACATCGGTCTGCGAGTACCTTCCAAAGGTCTGGAGGCCTTCATGGCCGGCGACGCCCGCGCGGCGATCGGGTAGCCCAGACTCAGAAGTTTATTGAGGGATTTTGCACGGTAGGGCGGACCCCCTGGTCCGCCCTACCTACAAAGCGCCTTCTCTAGAGAGCCTCTTCCGGGATGACCGTCGCCTTCGTAATGCCGTCCATCTTCGGGAAGCTGGCTTCCAGATAGGCATTGCCTAGCGTCCGGACCTTGCCCTGATCGGGGCCGCTGCCGTAAGGCGCGCCCTCGCCATAACCCGCGTACAGTTTCTCCACCACGTCGAAGCCTTCCACCACTTTCCCAAATGGAGCGAAGCCCATGCCGTCGAGCCTCTGGTTGTCCACCAGGTTGATGAAGACCTGCGACGTGCGCGTGCCGGGACCCGCCGTGGCGAAAGTGATGGTGCCCTTTGCATTGGTCTGAGTGACTGGATCGTCCTTGAGGTTGGACACTTTCGGAGCCGTCTTCGGATCGGCCGGCAGTCCGAACTGCACCACAAAACCAGGCAGCACTCGGAAGAACTTCGCGCCGTCATAGAAGCCGCCAGTGACGAGCTCGGCAAAGCGCGCCGCGCCCAGCGGAGCCCATTCCGGCGTCAATTCGATCACGATATCGCCCTTAGTTGTCTCGAACTTTACTTTAGCCATGGTTGATTGAAATTCCTTTTCGTATCGCACGCAGCGCCATTCGGGCACACTTTCGAGCGCGGACGCTGTCTGGGCAGACGTCCGCGCTCGCGTGGACGCCTCCGGTTGCTCTCTCGATGGCTGAGGAACGCCCGCCGGGCGCTCAATCCACCACCGATGCTTTGAAAATCTTATCGAGCAGGGGGAACTTAGACTCCGCGTAGGAGTCGCCTTCCACCGCCAGCTTGCTCGGATCCGGTCCCGTGCCGCGCGGCGGCATCTCGCCATATCCGGAATAGAAAAGCTCCAACGCCGCGTCCATGCCATCTATGACCCTCGCAAATGGCGCGAAGCCCTGTTTGTCGAGTTCCGTGTTATCGCGAAGGTTGATGAATACCTGCGTCCGTCGAGTCCCCGGGCCATTGGTGGCAAAGCTCATCATGCCCCGCTTGTTGCTCTGCTTCACCGGATCGTCTTTGATCGGCAGGCTATTGAACACCCCATTGGTGTGCGGATCGGAAGAGACCCCGAACTGTACCACGAAGTGCCTCTTCACACGAAAGATCCGCGACTTGTCGAAGAAGCCCAGGTCCACCAACCGCCAGAAGCGCTCTGCTCCGCGCGGCGCCCAGTCCTTGTGGACCTCCACTACGAACGGTCCCTTGTTGGTGGCGAAACGAACCTTGTAGACGTCCGGCATCGTCCGGGCCGCTTGCTTCCTGGGCGCTTCCTGTCTCTTCTCCGGAGCCGGTCCACAGGCGGCCAGCGACAACAGCGCCAGCGCAAGGGCGAGCCGGATTGACTCGCGGTAACATATCGCGCGCATCGTCACTATTCTCTCATTTCGGAGTGGGCTCTACCATAAATCCATGCTCGTCTGGGATACGCCGCCCGCCTGGTTGCCCAGGTCATTCAGCGCACTCAGCCACTACAACTCGCGGACTTTCACCTCCGACGTCATCGCCGGAATGACTGTAGGCCTGGTGGCTCTGCCGCTCTCCATGGCCTTTGCCATCGCCAGCGGGTTGCCTCCGCAGCCCGGCATCTACTGCGCCATCGTCACCTACTCGGCAGCCGGCGCGCCGACGACCCGCACCGGATCGACCAACAACCACGCAAGAGCGCCCGCTCCGCACAACACTGCCGCGACCAGGAACGAAAAAGACCAGCCGAAGTAGTTGGCCAGAATCGGCGTCAGCGACGCGGTTAACGCACCGCCGATCTGATTGCCCATGTTCATAAATCCCGAGAGCACGCCCGCCGATGGTCCGGAGATGTCCGCCGAGACTGACCAGAAAGAACTCTGCGAGAAATACAGCGCACCCGCTCCGCCGGCCAGCAGCACAGTCGCCATTTGCGGGGTAGCCGCGAGCGGCCCAAATGCCAGGAACACCGCGGAGACGCCCATGCTCACCGCTCCCAGAACACACCGGCCGCGACGCCGTCCCCAATGCCGCGTGACGAAATCGCTGACGGTGCCGCCCAGCGGCGAGCCAACTGCCATCGCCAGGAACGGCAGCATCCCCAGGATCGCGCTCGACTTCAAATCCATCCCGCGCACCTTGGTGAGATAGATGAAGAACCAGGTGAAGTAAATATACGCCGTGTAGCCGTAGGTGAAATAGCTCAGGCTCATGGCCATCACCGAGCGGCTGCGTGCCAGTTGCGTCCAGCGCAGCGCGGGCGCGTTGGTCGTGGTTGCCGCCACGGGCAGTCCTGCTTCGATGGTCCGGACCTCTTCGGCCGTGACCCAGGGATGCTGTTCCGGTTCGTCGCGCGCAATGAAGAACCAGACCCCGCCGATGACCAGCCCGATCAGCGCGCTGATCCAGAACGTCCAGTGCCAGCCGTAGTGCGTGAGGATGTAGGTCACCATCGGCGGCGTCACGCCCGCGCCGATACCGACGCCGGCGAAGATCACGCCGTTGGCCACGCCGCGCTCCGCGGTCGGAATCCACTTCGACACCAGCCGGTTGGAGGAAGGATAGACCACGGCTTCACCCAAGCCGAGCGCGAGGCGCACGCTCAGCAGAATCAGCAGCGCGCCGGCAACGCCACTCGGCGCCATGGCGGTCAGTGAGGTGAACACGGCCCACCAGATGGTGGCAATCAGGAGAGTGCGCCGGGGTCCATAGCGGTCGACCAGGCGCCCGCCCGGCACTTGGAAGAGTGCATAGCCGATGACGAACGCGCTGAAGACCCAGCCTAATTGCGTATTGGAAAGGTCGAACTCCTTTTGCAGTATTGGCCCGGCAATGGAGATGTTGACGCGATCGAGATACGCCGTAGCGCTGATAGCGAACATCCAGGCGACGAGCAGCCAGCGCAGCCGGCCCCGCAAAAGTTCTCGCATGTAGAAGCTCCAAACCGAAGATGAATTGCGCGCTCCGGTCTGGACCTCGGCTCGCAGAGGCTGCACAAACGGGCCTGCGCGGGATGCGCGCGCGCCCTCGCCTCGCTTGGCCAGCCGACGAACAGCATATCAACTTCGCGGTCAGCCGATGCGGGCTGCGGCTTCGACGCTTCATTCCCGTGAAGCGCTATGGACAATCGCGCGCAGTTCTCGCCGGATGGTGTACGATTGTACACAGAAAATGGACGTTGAATGGGACCCGGACAAAGCGCGCCTGAATGTTCGTAAGCACGGCATTCATTTCTCGGATGCCCTTCCGGTCCTGGAGGATGAGAACGCTTTGACCATGACTGAGGAATCGGCCGATGGCGAAGAGCGTTGGATCACGCTCGGCGCCGGCGCGCTCGGACGGATTCTGGTGGTGGTTTACACATGGCGCGGGCGAAGGGTGAGGGTGATTTCGGCCCGCCCCGCGACACCGCGCGAACGGCGGCAGTACGGAGAGGGCTTATGAAAAAAGAGTATGACTTCACAAAAGCGAAACGCGGGCCGGTCGTGAAAGTCCCGGCAGGCAAGACGCGAGTGACGATCCGCCTCGACGACGACATTCTGGAGTGGTTTCGAAAACAAGTGGATGAAGCGGGCCGGGGCAATTACCAGACCCTGATCAACGACGTCCTGCAAGATTACATAGCCCGTCAGCGCGAGCCTCTGGAATCGACAATTCGCAGGGTGCTCCGGGAAGAACTGCGCCGAGCGGGGTAGCACCCGGTATTCAACATCGCCCCCGGTCCAAGTCGTGCGAAGATCCATACCCGTCAGACGTCCTCCCTCAAGGCTTCAGAACTGCGCGCGCAAACCCCGCCAGTCTCGGAATCGTCGATACTCCGTATAGTCCGTTGTCCGGGATGCGTTTCTTGTTCAAGCGGTATGCTATCGCCGAACACAAGCACAGGAGACCGCGACGGCAAGCGCGGAGCCGCGAATCGTTCGCCCTGCTCTGCTTACGTGCTCTCCGCGGGTCTTGCGAAACCGGCCGGGGCCATGCAAGCTGAGGGAGAATGCCCGAACTGCCGGACATCGAGGCCTATATCGCAGCGCTGGAACCGCGCGTGATGGGACTGCCGGTCGAGCGCATTCGATTGGCCAGCCCGTTCTTGCTTCGAACCACGACCCCGCCGCTCTGCGAGGCAGAGGGAAGAACGGTGCGCGAGTTGCGGCGGGTCGGAAAACGGATCGCGATCGGCCTGGAGGGCGACCTCTGGCTAGTGCTGCACCTTATGATCGCCGGCCGCTTCCATTGGAAGCCTCCCCACGCCGCGCTCAAGGGTCGTCAGAATCTGGCGGCTTTCGATTTTCCGCCAGGCTCGCTTACGCTCACCGAGGCCGGCGCGAAGCGGAGAGCCTCGCTCCATGTGGTGGCCGGCGAAGCCGGGTTGCAGAGCCTGGACCCGGGCGGCATCGACATTCTCCCGGCCGATCTGGAGCGCTTCCGCGCCGCGCTGGTCCGTGAAAACCGGACTCTGAAACGCGCGTTGACGGATCCCCATATCGTCTCGGGTGTCGGGAACGCGTACTCCGACGAGATTCTCCACGCTGCACGGCTCTCGCCACTCGCGCTGACCCATAAGTTGACGCCGGAAGAATGGGACCGCCTCTTCATTGCGGCGCGCGCCACGCTCGAATTCTGGCTCGGCCGCCTGCGCGGGGAGGCACTCCAGCGGTTCCCGGAGAACGTCACGGCGTTTCGCGAAGGCATGGCCGTTCATGGACGCTACGGGAAACCATGCCCCTGGTGCGGTGCGAAGATTCTCCGCATCCGCTACGCGGACAACGAAACGAACTACTGCGCGAGTTGCCAGACCGGCGGCAGGGTGCTCGCCGATCGCAGCCTTTCCCGGCTGCTGGGTTCCGACTGGCCTCGCACGCTCGATGAACTGGAGGATTTGCGGCGCCATTGAACGACGGGCTGTTGCCAGGTGATCGAGTCCCGCCAGTCGGCATCCCACCTGCCAAGCTTCCTTTGGCACATGGTTCGTCCGGAGAAAGACCCCTGGGAAGGGGGAAGCTAGTGTGCGCCGTGCCGCTTGCTTCTTCCAAAACCACGTTGGGACTGGTCTGGCTGTCCCGTTTCCCATTTCCTCCAAGTGGGCCGTGAACACTACGGCGTAGACCACGGGGAATCCAGCTAAATGTTCCAGATCCTTTCAGTCATCACCCGCTCGCCATAAGGCAAACATCACCGGTCAGCCTTCACGGGTACCGTCACTTTTACTGGAACTTGAACCGAGGCTGAGGGAGTCTCACCTATCTGAACCGTAATCGGGATGCTCAACTCAACTGTCTTACTGGAGCCGGGGGGGCCAAGCAGCCAGAATAAATCAAATGCAGCAAAAAAAAGCACGATTGCGATGCAAATATAAGCCGCATCCCACTTCCAGAATTGAGCAAGGGCTTTGGGCGTTTCCTCTGCTTTCTTGCCAAGTGACGTTCGGTAAGCTGATACGATCCGGCGTTGGCTGTTCATCTCCTTGAACGTCAGCCAACTGAACCTCAGAAACAGGACCACGCCAATGCCGAGAATAATCGCAGCCAACACGGCCGTCCTGTACTCGGGCTTGTCCCACCGGAGATAAATGATGCCAGTGGCGGCGCTGAGGAAAAACGTCCCGAGGGTCATTCTCACCGTGCTGTAGTGGCGGGCCCACGCCCCATGATCCCTGTATTCCTCGACAAGGACGCTCCTGGTCTCCTCACCATCTGAGCCTTTGGGCCAAGCAATCCAAAGTCCTTCTTCCAACTGAGGTCCTCCCAGGCAGTCAGCTTGCCTTGGCACGCGCGCTTTCAGATCTGGGGCGAACGGACACTTCCGCCTCTTGCCTGAGCAAGTTGTTTGCGACACCCATATGGTTGGCGGTCTTTTAGGTCATTCCCTTTGCAGGCTCGTCGTTGCCGCAATGCGCCAATTATACACAAGAATGTCTCGTGGCTAGCTCGATATGTTTGCCCCTCGTTGTCGAGATAACAAGAGACTCGCTTGCGACCGCTTGTAGCGTTCCACTGAGAGAGCGTCGGCATTCCGGACGTCTGACGCCCTCAGTCCGCAAACGGCATTGTGGGAAATAGATCCTGCCTTGCCGCCCAGCGTGGAGGCATGCGCTGCCTTTGGCCATCCAACGCCCATGCGTCAGACTTGACCTCTTGGGAGGTGTCAGCGTCTCCCCGCATCCGTCAGCGAACCGCCGGCATGGTTCGCTACCCCTGCCACAACTCCGCATTCACCAGGTTTGGCGGCCTCTTCCCTGTCAACGCCGCAATGATGTTCTCCGCCGCCATGGTAGACATGCGGCGTCGCGTCGAGACCGATGCGCTCGCGATGTGCGGCGCGAGCACCACGTTGTCGAGCTTGAGCAGCTCGGGATAAACGTTGGGCTCCTCCTCAAACACATCGAGCCCGGCATAGGCGATCTGCCTGGCTTTCAGCGCGGCAGCCAGCGCCGGCTCGTCCACGACCGGACCGCGCGACGTGTTGATCAGAATCGCCGTCGGCTTCATAATGGCCAGTTCCGCCGGGCCGATCAGATGCCGGGTCGAGGGCAGCAGCGGAACGTGCAGGCTCACGAAATCCGCCTGCCGTAGCAGCTCTTCCTTGGTGACCTGTTCCAGCTTCAATTCCCGCGTCACATCGGCCGCAGCCGGCAGGTCGTCGCAGTACAGGATCCGCATCCCGAACCCGTGCGCCCGGCGCGCCACGGCCAGGCCGATCCGGCCGATCCCGAAGATGCCGATGGTCTGGCCTCCGATGTCCTGGCCCACCAGCAGATCGACCAGCCATTTCTTCCATTCGCCGCTGTGCACGTAGGCGTGGCCTTCCACGACTCGCCGCGCCGCCGCCATCAGCAGCGCGAAGGCGAAATCGGCCGTGGTCTCGGTCAGCACGTCGGGCGTGTTCGTCACATAGATGCCGCGGGCCGACGCCGCAGGGACGTCGACATTGTCGAATCCGACGGCGACGTTGGCCAGGATCCGGATCCCGCTGAGCTGGCCGATCACTGGGGCGTTCAACTTGTCTACGAGTTGGCTCATCACCGCCTGGCAGCCTGCCGCGCGGACGAGCAATGCGCCGGTCGTCAGGCCGTCGTCCGTCCCCTCGTAGTCCACATCAAAATGGCTGCGGAGCAATTCCACAGCCTCGGGGTAAACACGCTTCGTCACGAGAACTTTGGGTTTCACGTTTGGCTCCACTCAGGCCAGCATATCGAAATGCATACGTCGCCTTCGATGGTAGGGCGGACCCCCGGGTCGGCCTCTTTTCGGTCTTGCCCGGCCCCAGCGCGCCGGCCGGCGCCAACCTGCACGATTGTCTCCGCCATCCACCCGGACTTACAATACGATTTCGCCGCCACTGGCGGCATTTGTCCATCGCAATGGAGGCTCCACCCACATGAAACTCGGATTCCTCGGGCTCGGCATCATGGGTTACCCCATGGCTCGCAACCTGATCCGCGCCGGTAACTCCGTCGCCGTCTGGTCCAACACCCAGGTGAAAGCCCAGAAGCTCGCCGATGAGGAACACGCCGAGGTGTGCGACACGCCCAGGATCGTCGCCGAGGTGGCTGACATTATCTTCCTGTGCGTCGGCGACACCGCCATGAGCGAGCAGGTGGCGCTTGGACCGGGCGGCCTCCTGGAAGGCGTTCGCACCGGAACCATCGTCGCCGACTGTTCCACCGTCGCCCCTTCCTACGCCCGGCGAGCCGCCGCGGCGTTCGAAGCCAAGGGTGCCCACTTCCTGGACACTCCGGTTACCGGCTCGAAACCGGGCGCCGAGGGCGGCTCCCTCACCTTCATGATCGGCGGTGACCCGGCGATCTATGAAAAACTGAAGCCTTTCCTGGAACCGATGGGCAAACAGCTCTATTACTGCGGTTCCATCGGTCTCGGCCTGCACGCCAAACTGACTCAAAACCTGATTCTCTCCAATCTTTTACAAGCATTTAACGAAGGTATGGTATTGGCGACCAAAGCGGGCGTGGACCCGGAACTGATGGTCGATATCCTCAGCAACTCCGCTGCCCGGTCAGGTCTAGTCTCCTTTAAGGCTCCCTTCGTATTCAAGCGAGACTTTTCCACCAATTTTTCAACGAGATGGATGCACAAGGATACAGGCCTCATGCTCGAAACGGGGGCTGAACTCGGCGTGCCGCTTCCCCTGACGGGCCTGACACGGCAACTTTTTCAAACAGCCATTTCAGAAGGCTATGCGGATGAGGATATGTGCAGCACCATCAAGGTGTTAGAGCGCCTTGCGGGGGTCGAGGTGAAAACTTTCTCCAAAAAATCATAAGAAAACTCTTGCAATCCGGAATTCAGTATTCTAACATTGGAATCAAGCCAGGGAGGCAACTCCCACCAAAGCGAGACTAACCTCAAAAGACCCCTGAAGCATTCAACCTCCCTGGCGCCCCCTTTAAAAGTTGAATCCCCAAGAAAACCTGAACCGACCCGCCCGAAACGGAACTCAGTGATCGAGCGCGTACCCACACCAAATGGTCCAGTACCCTCAAACTGGGAGTAAACGTTACCGAGTGGTATGATGGCGGCTGTTTACAGATGAAGCTCATCACAGTTTTGGGGTCCACTGGCAGTATCGGTCGTAACACCCTCGACGTCGTCCGCCAGCGCAACACCGAATTCGGCGTTTACGCTCTCGTTGCCGGCCGGAACGTCGCAGAATTGGCCGGGCAGATCATAGAATTCCGCCCTCGCGTGGCGGTTGTGGCGGAAGCCTCTTCCATCGCACCTCTGATTGCCTTGCTGGACGAGGCCGGCCTCCCTGCCGCGTCCCGCCCGGATATCGCTACCGGTCCGGAAGCGTATGTGGCTGTGGCGGTTGCGCCGGAGGTCGACTTCCTGATGTCTTCGATTGTCGGCGTCGCCGGCATGGAGGCGACCTTTGAGGCGATCCGGGCACGGAAGCGGATTGGGCTCGCCAACAAGGAAACATTGGTCGCCGCCGGGCGTCTGATTATGGGGGCGGTCAAAGAATATGGGACCGAACTCACGCCAGTGGACAGCGAGCACAACGGCGCTCACCAGAGCCTGCGCGCCGGCCGCCGGGATGAAGCGGTGAAGCTGATCCTGACGGCTTCGGGCGGTCCATTTCGTGAGTTTTCTAAAGCAGCGATGGCGAATGTTACACCCGCGCAGGCTTTGAATCATCCTACATGGAAGATGGGACCGCGCATCACCGTCGACTCAGCCACCCTGATGAACAAGGGTTTCGAAGTGATTGAGGCCTGCTGGCTGTTCGATTTCGCACCGGAAGATGTGGAAGTGGTTGTGCATCCGCAGTCCACCGTCCATGCCATGGTGGAATACAACGACGGCAGCGTGATCGCCCAGGTATGCGCCACCGATATGCGGATGCCAATCCAATACGCCATGACCTGGCCCGACCGTGCTCCGGCCCCCGTGCCGCGGCTCGATTGGAAGCAAAGTCGGCATTGGGACTTCGAGGCTCCGGATTTTGAACGTTTCCCGCTGTTAGGTCTCGCCTATCAGGCGCAAAAGGCAGGCGGATCGGCTACTTGTACACTCAATGCTGCCGATGAGGTAGCAGTGGAGGCGTTCCTTCGGGAGCAAATAGCGTTCCCGGCCATCGCCGAAGTGGTCGAGGATACGCTGGCTGCCATGCCCTCTCGTCAAGCCGCCTCCATACACGAAGTCCTGGAAATCGATCGAGAGAGCCGCGTTGCCGCAGCCGAAGCGGTTCGCCGGCGAGCCGGCGGCCGAATTGTAATGGCCATATCCTGAAGGCAATGAGCGGAGTTGAAGCCAATCATGGGCGTCTTACAGAACATTCTTCATAACTTCTGGTGGCTGCTGGTCCTGATCGGGGTCATGATCGTGATCCACGAACTGGGCCACTACTGCGCCGCCCGCTTCTTCGACGTCCACATCGAGGCCTTCAGTGTGGGCTTTGGCCCCAAACTCTTCAAATGGCAGGTCGGGGAGACCGAATTCCGCATCTCGTGGTTGCCCTTTGGCGGCTACGTGAAGATGGCCGGTGAGCAACCTACCGATACCGCCGACCCGCGCGGATTCAATATGAAGCCACGCTGGCAACGCGTGATCATCGTCGCCGCGGGTCCGCTCATGAATGTCGTACTGGCGGTTGGTTTGATGACCGGCCTGTTCATGTACCATTTCCCGAAACTCGCTAGCGCCAGCAAGGCCGCCACCATCGGATACGTCAAACCGGGTACGCCTGCCGCGCAGGCGGGAATTCTCGAAGGCGATGTGATCGTCCAGCTCGAAGATAAGCAGGATCCGACGTGGGACGACGTGGCGCTCCGCGAGGTGGTCAGCGCCAAGCGCCTGCTGCCGCTGCTGATCCTGCGAAATGGCAAGGTCATTCGAATCGAGGTGACCCCGGAAGCCGATCCGAAGACCGGACTCGGTTTCGCCGGTTGGGCGCCGCAGACCGAGATCGAAGTTGGCGGGCTGCTGCCCGGGATGGACGCCGAACGCAAAGGCTTGAAGAAGGGCGATCAACTCGTCAGCATCGATGGCGAGCCGATTCGCATGGCGTCGAAAGTGCACGATATGCTCTCGCGTAGCGAGGGCAAGCGGGTTCACCTGGTGTACCGCCGCGACGGCGAGTTGCACGATATCGAGCTCACGCCCAGCAAGAGCGATTCGGGCGGCCAGCAGGCTTGGATGATCGGCGTCGCGCTGGCCCCGCGCGTTATCTACGTTCCACTGCCCTTCGTCGAGGCAGTGCAGGAATCGGTGAACCAGAACGTCAAAGGCGCAACGCTCATCTACCAGTTCTTGCGAGCGATCGTCGAGCGCCGCTCCTCTGCTAAGTCGCTGGAAGGCCCGATCGGAATTGCTCAACTGAGCGGCGAGGCAGCCCGCGAGGGCGCCTACTCATTCATCGGCCTGATGGCGACCGTCAGCCTGAACCTGGCGATCTTCAACCTCTTGCCAATCCCCATCCTGGATGGCGGTATGCTGTTGCTGCTCCTGATTGAGATGCTGATCCGCCACGACCTGAGCCTGCATATCAAAGAGACTGTCTTCAAGCTCGGCTTCGTCTTCCTGATGATGGTTGTGGCCTTCGTGATCTACAACGACATCTCGAAGATCCTGCCGGGCTCCTGAGTTCGCCGCACCGTCTCCGCTAGAACGGTTTCAGATCATCGGTGGTCCGTGGCATGCAGGTGGGCTATGAGAAGTCTTGCGCTGGGCTACGGTTATCCAGAGACGGCCCTAACGCACCGGCGAATACGCCGCGGCCTTGAATAGCGACATCTGGATGACACTGGAAATCTGCCCGCTCTTCGCGATCGAATCCGCGCGCACTTTTACCCATTCCGGGTCGGCGCCGAATGCGGCCCAGGCCTTCTCTCGCGCCGCCAGGTCGTCGAAAGGGGTCAGGTAGGTGAGGTTCGGTTTGTTGGCGCCGATAAGGGTGGAACTGTAGAGCACCGGATGGATGCCGCAGCGATGGAAGATGCTGATCTCGTGTCCGGCGAAGCGCTCGTGCAGCGCCCGCAACTGGCGCTCGGTTGGAGAATGATAAGTCCTCAACTCGAAGACCCGCGGCAGCTTCGAGGCCGCATCCGGCGGCGGCATTGGACCCGGGAGCGGCGGGCAGTACTCCGCGGTCTCGAGCACGGTTTCGTTCAACTCCTCGTAAGGCGGCTCTTCACCCGCCTCCCATTGGGCCAGCGCCTCGCGTGCGGCGCTGTCCTCTCGCAGCTTGCGTTTCATCGCATTCAGTTCATCGAGCGACGCGCAGGCGCTGACAGCCAGCACTTGCGGCATATGCGCTGCTATCAAAGCCTCCAGCACGAACACCGGGGCCGCGATTTGCAGCCGGCCCGCCATGCCGATGCGCGCAAGCTGAAAGTAACTCCCCAGCCGCTGGGCCTGACTTCCGTTCTTCAAGAGGTAGCTTTCCAGCAGAAAGTAGTGCGGTGGGACCTGGGACTGGTCAGCGCCAGCCGCGCTTGTCCCGATCGCCAAGGCTCCCGCAGTTCCAATGAATGCTCGTCGAGTCATCACACTCTGCCTTTCTTTCACCGCGCGAGGACGTTTGCCCCCATCCGTTTGCTATGGATGGCTCCGCTCTGACACGCTATTTCTTTTGGACCACCACCTGGACCAGCCGATGCGCTTGAACTTCCGCAACGTTCTTATCCTAACCGCACTCCTCGCCGCTTTGCCCGTCGCGATGGGAGCAGCCGAGTTCCGCACTCCCGCGGGAACGCGTCCCGCCGCGCGCCGGCCGGGCGCCGAGAGCGTGTTGCCCGGAGGCCGGATGATCGAGCCTCTCGGGCGCGCTTTCCAGACCGGCCCCGGCGCATTCGGACTCGCCATCAGCCCGGACGGCAAGTTCGCCGTCACCGCCAATGGCGGCCCGGACCGCTTCTCGCTCACCGTTCTCGACCTGAGTTCAGAACCCTGGCAGGCCACGCAGCTTCGCGCGAAAAAGAAGGACGACAAAGAGGATGCGGGCAAGGACGACGACGACTGGCAGAGCGTCTTCATGGGTCTCGCGTTCTCGGACAACCGGCGCCTCTTCGCCTCGGACGGCAACAGCGGCCGCGTCCGCGAAATCACGCTGCCGTCCGGCCGCGTGCAGAATATTTATCATCTCGACCAGGGCGAGTGGCGCGACAGCTTTTCTGGCGACCTCGCCTACGATGCTCAACGCCATCTGCTCTTTGTCGTCGACCAGGCGAATTTCCGCGTCGCCATCTTCAACACGAAGACTCAGAAGCTCCTCGCCAGCGTCCGCACCGGCCGCCTGCCGTTCCGCATGGCGCTGGCTCCGGACCGCAACCGGCTCTACGTCACCAACATCGGCATGTTCCAGTACAGCGTCATCCCCGGTGCGGATGACAAACGCCCGGTGGAAACCGGACTGCCCTTCCCCGCCTTCGGCTTTCCTTCCAAGCAGGCAACTGAGGGAGTGATGGCGAAGACGGCGCTTGGCGACGTCGATGTGCCCGGCCTGGGCGACCCGAACGTGCAGGAGTCGAATTCCCTGGCTGTCATCGACGTCTCCGATCCCGCCAGGGCTCGTGTCGAGAGCTTCGTGCGCACGGGCGAGCCGTTCGGCCCGAACAGCATGGGCGGCAGCGGCCCCACCGGGGTCGTCGCCACGGCCGGAACCATCTATGTCGCCAACGGCAACCAGGACTCCATCTCCGTGATTGACGCGGTGACTCTGACCATCCGCGCGCAGATTCCGCTGCGCGTGCCGGCCCTGGAACACCTGCGGGGCATTCTGCCTTTGGGTCTGGCGCTCGACATGAACAACGGCCGGCTGCTGGTGGCCGAAGCGGGTATCAACGCCATCGGCGTGGTGGATCTCACCAACAACCGGCTCGCGGCGCACATCCCCGCGGCGTGGTTTCCAACCGCGATTGCGATTGATCGCGGCAAGGTGTTCATCGCAAATGCCAAGGGCTTCGGCACCGGGCCCAACGCGACGCGCACGGCTCCCATGGAGAACAGTTTCCAAGGTGACCGGCGCACCGGCACGCTTTCCGTCTTCGATATGCCTCTCCCCCGCCTGCTGCCGCTTCTCACGCAGCGCGTCTACGCACTGAACGGCTTTCTGCCGAGGAACCAGGAGCCGCTAGCGCTGCCCAAGGAGATTCGGCACGTGGTCGTGATCGTCAAAGAGAATCGTACCTACGACGAAGTGTTCGGCGCCATCGAACACGCAGCCAACGGTCCTGTCAACGGCGCGCCTGAACTGGCCCGCATCGGATCGCGCGGCTGGCTGTGGCGCGAAGAGGGATCTCTCAAGGGCCGGACCACCGGCAAGAGCTTCTACAACATCACGCCGAACCACCAGGAACTCGCGTCGCGCTATGCCATCAGCGACAACTTCTACGCCGATTCCGAGGTGAGCGTCGATGGCCATCACTGGCTGGTCGGCTCCTACCCGAATGCCTGGACGGAAAGCTCGTTAATGGCCGCTTACGGGGGGCAGAAGGACTTCCGCTTAACCAATTCGGCCCCCGGGCGGCTCTCCAACGCCGGAAGCAATTCGAGTCTTCATCCCGAAGAGCAGCTCGAAGCGGGCGCCCTCTGGCATCACCTTGAACGCTACGGCATCCCGTTCCGCAACTACGGAGAGGGCTTCGAGCTGGCCGGCGTCGAGGAAGAACCAGGCGAGATGCCGACCGGCGCCCGCTATCTGACCAACATGCCGATGCCCGATCCGCTCTATCGGAACACTTCGCGCGACTACCCGCAGTTCAACATGAACATCCCGGACCAATATCGCGCCACAAAGTTCATTGAGGAGATCGAGCGCCTGTATAACCAGCCCGGAACCGATTTGCCCCGCTTCATTTACATCCACCTCCCGAACGACCATATGGCGAAGCCGCGCCCCTGGGACGGATTCCCCTTCTCGGCCTCTTACGTAGCGGACAACGACTATGCGCTCGGGCGCATCGTGGAATACCTGTCGAATTCAAAATGGTGGAAGAACATGGCGGTCTTCGTCACGGAGGACGATGCGCAGGGCGGCGTGGACCACGTCGATTCCCATCGCACGGTGATGATGGTGGTCTCGCCCTATGCGCGAAAGAACTACGTGGCTCACGCGAACTCGAGCTTTCCGGGCATGCTTCGAACGGTCTTTCGACTGCTTGCGCTGCCGCCCCTGAATCTCTACGACGGCACGGCCGCCGATCTCGCGGATTGCTTCACGGCACAGCCCGATTTCACGCCGTACAAGGCGCTCCGTCCCGACCCGGATGTCTTCGTTCCGGAGAAAGCCAAGGACCCCGCCGACCCCGAACCGTCCGTGAAGATGGACTCGCCCGCATTCCTGCGGCAGCAGCACCAGCAGCAGCAGCAGAAATGAAGCTGCCGCGGCCAGCACGGAAGAGGCCCGCGCCAGATGCGATACACCGGCACGGGCGCCTTTTCACTCGACCCGAAAACTAACGGCCAGGATCGACTACTGGCTGATACCCCGTGGCCGCGCCATCTGCAGGGCCGACGGCAATGGATGCCGGTTTCTGCCGGCCACACTGCTGCCGGTCGCCGGCGAAGCCGCTGGAACAACCTCGGCCGCAGACACCAGCGTCGTCGCCGAGGGGCCATGGAATTGGAGGGCCTCAAACGCCGTGTAGGTAGTTCCTACCACTTGCAGCTTGAAAGAGCCTGTCGGCAGGCTCGGCACCACCTTGCGCAACACGTTGGCATAGCTCCCGTAAAGAGGCACTGACGGCGTGACAGCCGTCGAGAAAAGCTTGCCGGTGGCATCGTAGACATTGAGTGTGTAGGTGTGCGACGCCAGGCCAACCGTGTCGAGGTTGTAAATCACAAAGGACACCGTGTTGGTTGAGCCATCGTCAACGCCCACCGACGACCACGCATAACTGGTTTGCCAGTCAAAGATGACGGGCGCGCTCAACGACCACGGTTCTGAGGGCAGAGCCGAATAGATCAATTGCGCCTGGACCTGCGCGCAGGTATTCGCGTCCGGGCACTCGGCCAGAACGACCGCCGGCCCGTTCGCCGTCGTGCCGTAGTTCGGAGCCTGAGAATGCAACCCGAGAATGTCCACTTCCAGCGGCTGATTGGCGTATAACGCCTGGCTGGCGGACGTCCCGTTGGAAACCGTGGCATCCCCTTCATAAAGGAAATCTAACGTCGCATCGTTCCCATTCACGTCGCTGAAATTAAAGAAGTAGGCGACCGGCGCCGATGGCGGAGCCGAAACCCGGATGGAACTGCCCCAACCGGCTCCTGAGGCATACCAGGGCAAGGTCCCGTAGATGTAACAAACGTAGCCGCCATTGGTTATTTGCAGCGGCGTGCCATTCACGTCCGTTCCATAGTTCCCGCAGTTCAGACTCGCGTTGGTGGACCAGTATTGTTGCGCATTCACAGCGCAAGCACCCAAGACCAGTAATCCAGCCAACCAAAAGGATTTGACAAACATGATGTAATTCCTCCGTTCCATTCTAATGGCTTCTTAAAGAACCTTTCCCCCAGGCGCCAATCCAACGATAGGCCCAAATTGTCGCATATAGATTCTACCGCCCTCTCCACCCGGATGGGGGCTGCCTCAGCAGTGCAAACCTAGCAATCGCAGCGCCAAAAGAGTTTACCTCCAGGGGGTAGAGGATCTACGTCTCCAGGTTGTAGATTGTCTACAGCCACGCTATGCCACGCTCAGAACGCCTTCCCAGTCGCCTCGAACTGCTCCAGGGCACTCTCGATATGCTCATCCTGAAGACCCTTCAGTGGGGTCCGGCCCACGGCTACGGCATCAGCCAGATGATTCGGTCTGGCTCGAGCGACGTGCTGCAGGTGGAGACGGGCTCGCTCTATCCTGCGTTGCATCGATTGGAAAAGCAGGGCTGGCTCGTCTCCGAATGGAAGCAGACCGAGAGCAACCAGCGCGCCAAGTACTACAGCCTGACGCCCGCGGGCCGGGAGCAATTGCTGAGCGAACATGCACGCTGGATGCAGCTTGTGCACGCGATCACCAGCATCATGAGCCGTGAAGGAGCCACCATATGAGCCTCTTGCCGAATTTGGGCCGGAAGAATCAGGAACTCGACGAGGAGTTGGAGGCTCACTTCCGGCTGGCCATCCGCGAGAATATGGCGGCCGGCATGAGCGAAAAGGACGCCCTGGCGGCGGCGCGCCGTGAGTTCGGCAACACGGATCTGTTCAAGGCGGCCACCCGCGAGGTCTGGGGCTGGACCTGGCTGGAACGGCTCCGGCAGGACGTGGAATTCGGCATTCGCATGCTGCGCAAGAGTCCCAGCTTCACCATCGTTGCCGCGCTGACCCTCGCCCTCGGCATCGGCGCCAACACGGCAATCTTCAGCGTGATCAATGGAGTGCTGATCCATTCTTTGCCTTTCCCCAAGGCAAATGAACTGGTCTGGATCATGAACCATGACGACGGCGGCCCCTCGGGCCACACGCACACCTCCTTCACCTATCGCGACTTCCGGGAGCGCAGCCGGACGTTTTCGAACATGGCGGCCTACAGCGCCTTCTTCGCTTTCTACAGCTACAACATGACCGGCCGGGGCGACCCGGAGCGGCTGATTGGCATCGAAGTCACGAACACGTTTTTTCCGCTGCTGGGAGTCCAACCCATGCTTGGGCGCAACTTCCTGCCGGAGGAATGCGTACGCCATGGACGTCTAGGCGTGATCCTCTCGAATGCGTACTGGAAGACGCGCTTCGCCTCCGACCGGAACATTGTGGGACAGAGCCTGACCATCAACGAAAGCTCGATGACGGTGGTGGGCGTGCTGCCGGCCACGTTCGACTTCGCTTCAGTATTTGTCCCCGGTGCGAGGATCGACATGTTCCTGCCCCGCTATATCGACAAGGAGTCGGACAGTCACAATAACGAGCTGTCCATCATCGGACGGATCAAACCGGGGATCCCGTTGAGTACAGCGCAGTCGGAACTGGCTGGACTGGCGCACCGGGAAGGGCGGGAAAGGGGATACCCCGACGGCTCCATCGAAGCCCATACCCAGTTTTTGACCGACTACGTTACAGGGGATTTGCGGCGTCCGCTGCTGGTCCTGATGCTGGCGGTCGGTTTCGTCCTGCTGATCGCCTGCGCGAATCTGTCGAACCTCCTTCTGGCTCGCGCCGAGACGCGGAAAAGGGAAATGGGATTCCGTCTGGCGATCGGCGCCAGCCGGCTGCGCCTGGTCCGCCAGCTCCTGACGGAGAGCGTGCTGCTGGCCCTGCTCGGCAGCGTGCTCGCGTTGCCACTCGCCTACGCCGGGACGCGCATACTGGCCAATCTGCAGCACACCTCGATCCCGCTGCTCGGCCAGATTGGCATCGACCTGCGCGCGTTCTGCTTCGCCTTGGGACTCGCCGTGCTGACGGGTGTGTTGTTCGGGCTTGTGCCGGCTATCCATGCCTCGCGCTCCAACATCAGTGAGGCGCTGAAGGAGGGTGCGGCGGGCGCCGGCGGAGGAATCCGCCGCAGTTGGACGCGCAGTGTCCTGGTGGTTTCCGAAGTGGCGCTCTCGTGCGTCCTGCTCGGCGGCGCGGGCCTGATGATGAAGAGCCTGCTGAAGCTTCTCGACACCGATCCCGGCTTCAAGGCCGATCACGTCGCGGCCGTGCGCATCGACCCCGGGCCGAAGATGGGCGACCACAAGATCCTGAACCCATACCTGGACCGGATCGTCGCGGCCGTGCGGCAGGTTCCGGGTATCGAAGCCGCTTCAATTTCCGATGCGCTGCCGTTCGACCGCGACCGTAGCTGGACCTTCGGCGTGCCTGGCGTTGTGTTTCCCAAGGGGGATCCCGACGCATTCGTTCGCACCATCGGTCCGGGCTACTTCGACGCCATGCGAATTCCGCTGCTCCAAGGGCGGGATTTCGATGCACACGACCAGCTCGACAGTGGACCCGTCATGATCGTCAATCAGACTGCCGCCCGGCGGCTCTTTCCCGGCCAAAACCCGCTGGACCGGGAACTCCAGAATGGCAACGTTAAGATCCGCATCGTCGGCGTCGTCGGCGACGTGAAGCACAGCGCGCTCGATCAACCCTCCGGGTTGGAAGCCTATTTCTCCTATACCCAGGGCGACACGGAATCCCCCGATCTGGTCGTCCGCACCACGCTGCCGCCCGATGAAATGGCAACGGCCATCCGGCGAGCCATCTGGTCCTTCGCGCCGGCGCAGCCTCTGAACGAGTTCCGCACGATGGACCAACTGGTGGAAACGGCGAGTTCTTCGCGCCGTTTCACCACGCTGCTGCTCGGCATCTTCGCGGTGCTCGCGTTGGTGCTGGCCTCGGTGGGCATCTACGGCGTCATCGCTTACTCGGTCACGCAACGCACGCGCGAGCTCGGCATCCGCATGGCGCTCGGCGCCAACGGGAGGAGCATCGAGTGGCTGGTGACCAGGGACGTTTTGACCTTGGCGGCGGCAGGCGCTCTCGTAGGCCTGGTTGGACTCGCGGTGTTGGGCCGTTCCATCGCCAGCCTGCTGTACGGCGTTACGGCGACCGACCCGGCCGTATTCGGCGGCGTGGTCTTCCTGTTCATCGCGGTTGGCGCCATTTCGGCGTATATCCCCGCCCGCCGGGCCTCGCGCGTCGATCCTATGATCGCCCTACGGCTGGACTGACGCATTCTGCCTGGCGAGTTCTTGTGTCCACCGGACCAGTGCGCCGAACGCCCACCTGGAAGTGCCGTTTATCCACAGTTCATGTATACTCTTAGATAGGCCGAACCAGAACAGTGGGCGCAAGCCCACTTTTTTGTTGCCTGGCCCGGATTGGCGCGGGAACGGTACCCGGACATGACAGAGACTTCCCCGATGACGCTCCAGGAGCGTATCACTGCTATCGCCGAACGCGCAGCCGCGCGTGAAGGGCTCGAAGTGTGGAATGTTGATGTCCTGGGCGCCGGACGCAGCCGTCTGGTGCGGATTTTCATCGACAAGCCGGATGGCGTGACCCTCGCCGATTGCGAGCTGATGAGCCAGCAGGTGGGCACGGTACTGGATGTCGAAGACATCGTGCCGGACCAGCGCTATCACCTTGAGGTCAGCAGCCCGGGCATCGAGCGCCGCCTGTTCAAGCCCGAGCATTTCGCGCGCTTCGCGGGGCAAAAGGCCCGCATCGCTCTACGCGAGCCCTTTGAAAACCAGCGGCGCTGGGAAGGGATTCTGGCCGGCGTGGAAGAGGGGGTGATTCTCCTTGAGACCGCGAACGGCGCGTCCATGCGCTTCAGCCTGGACCAGATCGAAAAGGCAAATCTCAAATTCGAGTGGTGAGCCGCTCTTAGACAGAGCGCGCTCCCGAGCAAGACAGCAGAAGAGGCACTAGCTTGGCTTCCATTTACCAGTCCATCGAGATCCTGAGTAAGGAAAAGGGGATCGACGCCCAAATCGTCGTCGACGCGGTCAAGGACGCGATTCTCGTCGCCGCGCGGAAGCAGTTCCGCGGCAACGAGGAACTGATCGCCGAATTCGATGAGAAGACGGGCGCGTTGCTCCTGTTTGCTGTGAAGAACGTTGTCGAGACGGTAGCCGAGGATGGGAAAGAGATGACGCTCGATGAGGCCCGGCGAATCGAGCCCGCCGCTGAGATTGGCTCCATTCTTCGCTTCTCCCGCCCTACCGAGGCGTTGGGGCGCATTGCCGCGCAGACGGCCCGGCAGGTAATCCTGCAGAAGGTGCGTGAAGCCGAGCGCGAGAACATTTTCCTGGAGTACTCCCACCGCGTTGGCGAGTTGGTGAACACAACCGTAAAGCGCATCGAAGGCCTCGATCTGGTTGTCGACCTGGGCAAGACCGAGGCGCGGTTACCCAAAAAGGAACAATCGCGGCTGGAGAGCTTCTCGGTTGGCGACCGCGTCCGCTGCATCATCAAGACCGTCGAGAGAACCGGCAAGAACGCCGGCGTCAATGTTTCGCGCGCCGCTCCCGAGCTGGTGATGCGCCTGTTTGAGCAGGAAGTACCGGAGATTTACGATGGGACGGTCGTGATTCGCGCCTGCGCGCGTGAGGCGGGCGAACGGACCAAGATCGCGGTACTCAGCAAGGACCGTGATGTCGATTGCGTCGGCGCCTGCGTCGGGATGAAGGGCATGCGCGTGCAGTCCATCATCCGCGAACTGCGCGGCGAGAAGATCGACATCATCGAGTACAACGAGGACGCACAGAAATTCGTCGAGAAGGCGCTGAGTCCCGCGCGCATCTCGCGCGTGGCGATCGTCGACCCCGAAGGCAAGCACATGGAGGTGATCGTCGAAGACGCTCAGCTCTCGCTCGCCATCGGCAAAAAGGGCCAAAACGTCCGGCTGGCCGCGAAGTTGATCGGCTGGCGCGTGGACATCAAGACGGAAGAAGAGAAGCGCCAGGAGGTCGAAGCGGCCATGGTGCAACTCGGCTCCGGCTCGGCGCTCTCCACCCTGATCGACCACGGGCTCAGCGAAGAGATCTACGAGGCGCTGGTGGCCGGCGGAATCGGAACCGTCGAGAAGGTGGCCTCGATGACCCCCGAGGAACTCGAACTGATTCCAGGGGTTACGCCCGATTCGGTGGCGCAGCTTGGAATGGCGGTCAACAGCTTTTACGGGCACGTGCCCGCGGAGGTTGCCGCTGAAGCGCCAATTGAGATAGAAGGCGCGGAAGTGGCAGAGACTGCGGAGGCCGGCGAGGAGACAGTATCCGCGCCCCTCGATCCAGAAGTGGAATTGTTGCAGGAAGCAGTCGTGGAACTGCCGGCGGGTGAAGCGGAAGCTTCTCCCGATATAGAATCTGATACGATTGAAAATTCAGGTCTTCCTCGCGCAGGGTCTTCCGAAAACTGACCAAACGCAGTGATTGAAGGGGCGAGAAGGTCGGTTTGCGAGTAATTGCCGAACATGGAAGCATCTGAGAGTCCGTCCGTGACTATGAAGAAAATTCGGATCAACGAACTGGCGAGGGAGCTCGAGGTCAAGCCGGGAGCAATCCTGGATCTCCTCCCTGAACTCGGCGTAGCCGAGAAGAAGACTCACTCCAGTTCAGTCGACGAAGATGTCGCGGTGTTGCTGCGGAAGCGCCTCATCGGCTCGGACGTCGAGCGCTACGTCCACCCGCCTCGTGGCGAGGAAGAGTACGAAGATCACACTCCTGAAGCGGTTGAAGAAACCAGTGGAGGCGCACCAACCGTGAAAGCCTCCAGCCTTGCCGAACCGGTTTCGGCCAAGCCCCCGGTAGAGGCTCCGGTGCGTGAAGCGGCGGTTCATCCGCCTGTCGAAGCGCCCGCTCCACCTCCCGTGCACCGGCCGCTGCCGATTCGTCCTCCGCTGGCGAGCCGGCCATCAGGCGGCTTCTCAGCGCCTTCGATCCCGATTCCGCCGCGTCCCCTGGTGCACACGCCGCCGCCAGCTCCGCCTGTTGCCGCTCCGGTGCAGGCTGCGGGGCATGCCGTGCCCGTCGCGCCTGCGATTCCGCATCCGCCGCCGGCTCCCGCTCCGGCACCCCCGGCCGCAAGGCCCGGCGCTCCGGTAGCACCAACAGTACACGCGCCTGTGGCGCCTCCACCCGCGGCGTCCGTCGCGCCAGCGGCCCCAGTTGCGCCGGCCGCTCCGGTTGCGCACGCCGTTCCGGCTGCTCCGGCGGCTCCAGATGTGCCCGCTATTCCGGCTGCTCCAGCGCCGAGGGCTCCACTGCCAGCCGCGCATGTCCGGCCCGCACTTCCGGCTCAGCCGCGCGTGGCCGCTCCCGCGCCACCTCGGCCGGCGGCGCCGTCGCAGCCTACGCCTACCTTAGGGTTGCCTCATCCGCGCCCTTCCACGCCGGTTCAACCCGCACCGGCGCATGCCGCGCCGCGTCCAGCAGCGCCGAGCGTTCCGCGCCCGCCGGGGCCAAGTGTGCCGCGTCCGGCGGCGCCACCGCCGGCCCGAAATGTTCCGCTCGGGGCACAGCACGTCGGTATGCCTTCCGGACCTCGTCCGGGAACGATTCTCTCCGGTCCGCGCCAGCCGCTTCCGTCCGGTGACGCGCCGCGCAGTCCGATTCTGCCAGGTGCGCCCAGACCGCACCCCCCGCTGCCGCAGCGTCCCAGCCAGCCATCGCAACAGCAGCAGGGTGGCCAAGGCTCGCCGCAGGGCGGTCATCCTTTGCGCCCGACCTTGGCCGGCCAGCCGGCCTTGAGGCCTATAGTGCCGCCGCGTCCCGATCTGGTTGCGCGACTTTCCCAGTTCCAAGCCAAGCCGGCTCCGGGTCAGCCTACCGCTCCCCGGCCGGGCATGCCTGCGCCTGGACGACCGCTATACCAGGGGCCGCGCCCCGGCCAACCGTCGGGTCCCCGTCCGGGTGGACCGGGCTACCCCATGGGTCCCGGCCGGCCGCCGATGCGCGGCAGAGGTCCACACCCCACCTCGCCGGTGATGGAACCGCCATCGCCGCCTACCACCGATGCCGGTCGCCGCGACGCCGCCAAGAAACGCGCTCAGCAGCACGACCGCGAGCGGGACAACGAAGGCAAAGTCAGAAGCTTCGGCCCGCGCAAACAGGAATCCGCTCCTCTGCCCGTGATCGACCGCGAGATCACTATCTCGGAAGGCATCACGGTGAAGGAGTTTGCCGACAAGCTCGGCGTGAAGGCCAGCCTCGTCATCAAGACGCTCTTTGAACGCAAAGTTTTCGCGACCATCAACCAGACGCTGGACGTCAAAATGGCCGTCGACCTCGCTCGCGAGTTCGGCGCAAAGACCTCGAAGATGAGCTACGAGGAAGAGTCGGTCCAGGCGATTGAGGGGACCGAGGGCGAGGGCGACCGCGAGACCCGTCCACCGGTGGTCACCGTGATGGGCCACGTCGATCACGGCAAGACGTCGCTGCTCGACGCCATCCGCGAAACGAATGTCGCGGGGCGCGAAGCGGGCGGCATTACGCAGCACATCGGCGCCTATCACGTCGAAATCAACGGCCGGAAGATCGTATTCATCGACACCCCGGGTCACGAAGCATTTACCCGGATGCGCGCCCGCGGCGCTCACGTCACCGACATCGTCGTGCTGGTCGTCGCGGCCGACGACGGTGTGATGCCCCAGACCAGGGAAGCCATTGACCACGCCCGCGCGGCTAAAGTGCCGATCATCGTGGCGATGAACAAGATCGACAAAGACAACGCTCAGCCCGATCGCGTCAAGCAGCAACTCACCGACCTTGGCCTGATGCCCGAAGAGTGGGGCGGCGACACGCCGTTCGTGGCCGTCTCGGCCAAAAAGCGGCAGAACATCGATCTGTTGCTCGAAATGATTCTGCTCGTGGCCGACATGCAGGAGTTGAAGGCCAATCCGGGCCGCCCTGCAGTGGCTACCGTGCTCGAAGCGCAGCTCGACCGCGGCCGCGGACCCGTGGCGACCTGCATCGTGCGCAACGGCACGTTGAGAATCGGCGACTTCTACATTTGCGGTTCGGTGTTCGGCAAGGTTCGTGCTTTGTACGACGATCGAGGCAACCAGATTCGGGAAGCGGGTCCATCGATGCCGGTGGAACTGCTGGGTCTCGACTCCATGCCGGAAGTCGGCGACACGCTCCAGGTGGTGACTGACCTGGGCAAGGCACGCCAGATCGCCGAGTTCCGTGAGGTAAAGGCGCGCGAAGTCGCGATGGCCAAGACGCGGATCACGCTGGAGAAGGTTCAGACCCAGCTCCGCGAGGGCGAGAAGAAAGAGCTCAACATCATTCTCAAGGCCGACGTGGGTGGTACCGCCGAGGTCCTTTCCGACACCTTGCAGAAGCTCTCCAACGAGAAGGTTGCCATTCGAGTCCTGCGCGCCGGCGTCGGAGCCGTTACCGAGGCCGACGTTACGCTGGCGGCCACGTCGGAAGCGATTATCATCGCCTTC